>Ga0209094_1000776_pt1 | contig 21369 bp, 27 predicted proteins | sample COGITO_mtgs_1004_2_FD_184790 | JGI IMG/M metagenome (GOLD analysis project Ga0209094, IMG submission 184790) | Pelagic marine microbial communities from North Sea - COGITO_mtgs_100430 (SPAdes) (version 2) | ecosystem: Environmental > Aquatic > Marine > Epipelagic ...
CTCGCCCTCGTAGAAGCAGTCCACGGGACATACCTCGACGCAGTCGGTATATTTGCAGGAAATACAATTATCGTTTACAATAAAGGTCATTTATCCTTGCCAAAAAGCTCAACAGCTTTGTTGGGGTCAATCATGTTACCATAAATGTCAAAATACATGACACGGGTAAACCCTTCGTCCAGGGTAGGCAATTCAAAGCTCTTAAGCATGTTTGCCATTACAAAGGCTGGAATGTTCTTGCCAGGACGGCTTGCAAGTCGACGCTCAAGTTCAATCTGATGTGCAGCAATGAACGGCGGTAGGATGCAGATGCATTCCATACGATAATCATCTGGGAAGCGGTTAAGAATCTTGCGGCGCTTCTTAACACTCATATTAGTCTGATCCCACAAGACGCCGCGCATACCCTTGATAGCCTCAGTTACGAGTGCATCAGCTTCAGCAGTAGCTTCCTTGACGTAGTCTGACCAAATTTCGTCATAGTTAACGCCCAGCTCTTTGGCCCGACGGTCTACAATGTCATCAGTGCTATAGTGATGGCTTGCTGCGGTTGCGGCTTCACGCGCTGCGGCTTCTGTGCGGCCTAGAGTCTTTCCGCTGGCTGGAAGGCCAACTAAGACTACTACGGCTGGTTTTTCATTTATATCCATAATACCACTTTACTTTAAACTGTGCCCAATGTCAAGACAATTCTAAATCTTCAACGCGGGCGGATGTTAGGCAGCTTGAGGGATGATCCTGCCACAAAATATTCCAACGATCCATTACTTGTGTTGCACGGACTGTGGCCCATCCATTCGTAACCTCTTCAACTGTGCCAGAAATAGCGTCATAAAAGCTTGACTCAGGCATATTGAAGCATTTTACATTTTTACCAATTAAATCACTCATTTGTGCTCTCCTTCAGAGACTTTAGATAAGTTTTGTATTCGTCGTCCTGTTCTGTTAACCCATGAACTACCCAGCTGTTATTAATTCTCTGAGGCAGTTCTTGATCACTAAGTTTTTTCATGATAGCAAGTTGATCAAGGTCAGGAAAGTCGCTTACGTAGAAATGACATTGGAAACAATATGCTGCTAATTCACGACGGAGATTGACCGGAATACCTTGCTCCATTTTTTGCAACTCTAGTCCTAAATTTTGCCATTTACCTCCAAATGTACTGTATCCACCTGTACCAATATGAATCATACTGCCTGCAAACATATGACTGGGACTGCCGACAAGATCACGATCTAAGCGGAACCAAATTTTGCCGCTGTATCCCAGGTCTTTGTTTTTGTTGTAGCTTTTACGTTGAATGTGCAGTTGGCGGTGCTCGATGCTCTTGCCAAGATATGGTACGTTTGTGCGATCCAAAATCCAGTACACACCTAGGAGACGATTACTGCCTGGCAGTTGCAGGGCTTCTTTTTCAAGGTGCCTCCGCAACGCCACAAATAACGAATCAAAATCCGCAATTGGCCCATATGACTGGAGAAATTTTCTCTGTGTGTCAGGCGTGTTGATCATATTTTAGTAAACTTTCCTGTCACGGAAGACGCAGTTAGGGAACAGTCGCTCTAGGGCAGTCTGAATGTGAGCATCGAAAACCGTCGGATCGGTATATGCTTCCTTCATAATGCCAGAATTGTGTGCAATATCCCAGGCATCGACACCCAGCTTGACGTCCTCAATTGCCTCAATGTTGTAACCATTATCGCCCAAATAGTTTATGATCATCGTTTCCCAACGGATCAAAACTTCATCATTAAACTTTGCCATGTTATATTCCTTTTGCTTACGATACCACTATAAGGCAAAGTGTCTTACTTGTCAAGCTAAATATACATATGAAAGACGTTTATGTTGAAAAATTTTCAGCAGTATTAGACGAAATACATACGTTCCGAGTTTACCCTCAGATCAAAGTGTATGTAAGTGTCTTGTTAGCTGATCACGTCGAAAAGACAGATTTCTTTGTTGAGCCTTTTGGTCTCCGTTACATGAGCATCACTACAACCACCGCAGCAAAAGAACTAGGCGATAGCTGTCTCGTGATGGCAGGTATCTTTCCTGGCTATCGCGGCATGCCCGAAAGCTATTATATTGATATTGGCAGTGGAAGCTATAGTGCAGCGGCGAGTGCGACTGGCAGTGAGATATTTGGTAGGCTTGCTGAAAACTTTGATATGTTCAGTGATGGACTACGTCAAATATCTCCACCGACCTTTTTGTAATCAACACAAGGAAAAGCCGTCAACAGCTTATTGCTATTAACGGCGTTTCCGATCTCGGGTGTAAGATCTTCTAACTTTAAATACCCATACTATAAATACAACTTATACATATAAACATTATTTATCCTTGATTTGGCAGATCGCCGTGTTCAACAAAATGTTGTAGCAGTGGCAACAGTTCGCGCACCTGCTTTTGTGTTAAGTGCATACGTGAGTTGACAACTGCGCCTTCTGGAATAGCAAGTGCTTTCCAGCCTCCGTCAACCATAACATTGATCTCAGGATCACCAATACCCAACCAAACAGCATCATACATTGCTGAACTAGACTTTTGCAGACTGCATTTATTATTATGCGTGTCTGTAAATTCAACAATTGCGAATCCACGGTTTGTGTGTTTAATGTCTGCCATGATGTTTGTGGTGCCGTCACCAAGATTCGAACTCGGGACATCGTCATTACAAGTGACGCGCTCTACCAACTGAGCTATGACGGCATGCTCCTATTTATGAAATTAGCCAGTCCATTTTGGACCAGTCTGTATCTTCATCCATGAGTGTTACTTTATCGCCATGCTGCTCATTTAGCTTCGCCCAAACAAAGGCGTTATTCATGCGAAGCGTGTATGACTCCTTATGGCATGAATAACAGGACCCGCTTGCCCCATAGAAGTTTAGACGATTTTTGTCTTCTTCATCTTCTTCAACACGAACAATGCCGCTGTTCATTCGCCAGCTATCACCGTCAAGGTACCCGCCACTCCATCCTCCTAGGATTTTGTAGTGTGGCGTCTTACCTTCAAACTTAATAACTACCCAATTGTCAGGTTTATGTGTCATTTTCTGTCCCATGCTGCTGGTATGTGCCGTCTAATGGAGTTATCATCAATCCAATCTAACAGCACAATTTTTAAATCTTCAAGTGTTTCTGCTGCGATCACGTCTTGCATCATTTGCTCTTTTTTGACACGATTGCGATAGCTTTGCTTGGACTCAACTGGACCACGAACTATCTTTGTCATGTTACACTCTTTGTTTTGGTGCCCCTACTCGGATTTGAACCGAGATACGCGGGTTTAGAAGCCGATGCATAACCGTCATGCTCCAGGGGCGTTATTCTTTATACAGCGACATAGCCTTGCGAAGTATATCCTCAACAATCTCGTCTACTGTCTTATTTTCCAGTTTAGCACGTTCGACCAAATAGTCAATCGTTTCTTGCTCGAGATCCAATTCTATTTCTTCTTTACCGTCATCGTCCATCGTACAATCCTTTTGTTGGTGCCGGTTGCTGCGCCGGCGTCAGCGTTACGCCCTGACAGCTTATTGGAACAGATTAACGTCCTATAAGACCTAAAGGGTTGACTCTGCATGTTACCATGCCTATACTTCCCCCACCGCTCTTTAAATAGGTGGCGTGATCACAAGGCGTTGATGCCATTTTTACTATACCCTATAGGATGGGCAGGGCACCAGCTAAGGCAGTGTTCATGTCTCCTATAGCTTTTCTAATCCTTGACCTTTAGTGTTTCACCAGTATTACGCCCTGGTGATGAGGGGATACCTCGGCTTTCCGAGCAGGCGTGGAATTTTGTATAGGCCCCACCTCCATTGCTTAATAGACTACACTGCTCGAACCCAGGCAGCCTACAATTTCTTTTAAGCGGCCTAGTTCTTCCCTACTTTCATAGGGAATCTAATTATTTGTTTTATCATACCAATAGTTATAACATGACACAACCGCAGTGTCAATCAATGATTCCTAGAAGACGCAGTTCTTCTTCTTCCTGGTCCTGACGGCTGCGCGGCAACATATCAAGTATAATAGCCTCGTCGTCATTCTGTCGTACCTTGTCATCACGTGTTACCATTTTGACGCCGCTGTTGCCACTAACAAAGCTTACCTTAGCAGCGCCACTTGTTGTTTTCTTAGAGTGTTGAACATAACGGGCTTTAACACCAGTCTTGATCTTGTAATTGCCAAGACCCATGATGTCGTTTAAGAATAGGTGATCTTCTAGCTCTGATATTTCACGTGCTGTTGCACCCTTACTGAATACGCTAGGTAGTTCTAGTGTAATAGGTACAAGTGGCGGGTTATTAGCAACTACCATATGTCCATCTGGTTGATCTCTGAACACGGCGATGACTTGCGCACGACCTTGCACCATGAGGGTGCCTTTACTGAGGTATTTGTAAAGTTCCTGCTTTTCCTTTGCAGCCTGCTCGAGAGCGTCCTGGATCTTCTTGAGATAATCCATGGGCTGTAGGTGATGGTCTGGATTGTAAATCGGCGGTTCGAATACAGTAGTTGGCTGGCGGCGGCGAGGTGGAATACGTGCACCACCGCGACCAAATATCTTAGGACCAACGTTACTATCAACACCAGCTTCGCCACCAGTATTAAGACCACCATCAGTTCCATCACCAGTTGTAAATGTAACATTAATGTTACCATCGCCGTCAACAACAAGTCCGCCTGCACCAAGAACGTTGTAAGTAATATTTTCAACACCATCACCACCTGTAATGATGCCGCCTTGTGGGAAGATATTCCAGAGTACGTTAACTTGTGCAGTACCGCCTAGGCTAACATTGCCGCCAACTGTTGGTATAATACTGGTTGTGACATCTGCTGCGCCACCAAATATAAGTCCACCAGATCCAGTAATACTAGAGGTAAACTCAATGTTGCCTACGCCACCAGTTATAAGTCCACCGTCAGTAGCAACAAGGTATCCGCGAATAACAAGGGCACTACCGCCTGTTACTAGTCCGCCAATTGATCCTTGAATTACTACACCAGCTGAGCCACCAAAAATCAAATCTCCGAGAATCGGTTCAATGAAACCTTGGGTTGCAATACCTAATCCGTCTGGACTAGATAAGCCCTGGGTGATAATCTCTCTGGAGGTGCCCTTCTTACTGGCCATGACTTAGGTGTCCGTTCGTGTTACGGTCACGTCTCCGCCGCCATTGTCAGTAATGGTTTGCTGAATATAGTCTGCGTTACGTGATGTGCCTGTAACGTTGAGTGGGTTGCTAATATCCAATCCGTGTATCTTCCAAACTTCATCAATTTGGATGACGCTGTCAATGCCAAGTTCTGCACCAACCTGACGTCCACCCTCAACAAGTGTAGATGTGTTAAAGTTAACTGTAACTTTGAAGTCACCAAGCGGCGGGAGAACAGGATCTTCACCATCACGCGAGAACACGTTACCAGTAATTGTAAGGATGTGATCACCTTCCCAGCTTCTAATCTTCCAGCCATTCTCAAGGAAGAAGGTACTTCCCAAGATACGCGAGCCTGGTAGAGGGTCACCACCAACAACACTAACAGCTTCTAAAAACTGAGCATTAACTCTTGCGCCCATCCACTCTTTCCAGTTTGAATAAATGTCAGTCCGGAAATCAAGATCAGTAATGCCGTAGTTAATCAAAATCAACTTATTAGGGCCATCAAACGTGACAGCTTGATTACCATAGTCGGTATTAGATGGGTTATAAAGTTCCCAAAAGTCCCAATCACCATAGTTGAAGATTAAGCTTGGCATTAGTTATGAAGTCCCCTAATTCCTGCACTGATTGCTATTTCTACATCATTTACACCAAATAGCCGGGTTGCTGTAAAATAAAACGAGGCTTGTGTGCCGTCTGCTTTGTTGCGCACGGCAGTTTGCACATTAGCAAATGCGTCCGATAAATCTTGGGTGTCAACACCATTTACAAAAAATTCACCAACCAATAAGCCCGGAGAAGTAAAAGTTCCTGCTGTATCAACTTCCCATTCTGTACCCGGCTTTTGTACCCATGTTGGTGTCGTAATTGTGGATCCACCATATATAGAGATCTTAACCATCGATGCAGCATTTGCGGTTGTGTCCCATGCTCCCAATCGCAATTTGTATGGGAAATATGTGTTATGATTTATGTCGCCGCTTGGAAAAGTTGCAATAGGACGTACACCGCCAATGTACGTCTCGCCTGCGCCGGACGTTTGCCCAGCCAATTCTGCACTAAAGAAGCCGCCATGTTCTTTAAGATCTCCGAGACCTTCAGCAAGAACACCACAACAAACCAACTTCAATTCACTTGTAGAACCTGGGGCTCCTGTGTTTTCCTGTCTCACTGTAACTGGCAGTGAGCCTTTTTGCATGTTTGCATATGGAAATAAGTTTGCGTGATAGTATTCGTGCACTTGGCGGCGCAAACCGCGCTCATATATACCAAATCTAATTCGGCCACCACCTAGCCATTGTATATCCATCCAGTAGATGTTAATCGCAGTTAAATCAATTGTGTCACCGGATGGGTTGTTCAAATCACCACTGCCATCAAACGTATCATCGGCCCAATCAGTTTGATTAATTACTGTTTCAGTTGTAGCACCACTAACGGAACTTCGCACAAAAACACTAAGTTGTGTGCCATCCAGTCTAAAGCCCACTCCGTTTTCATCATCAAAATATCCCCATTCACGTAACACCCCAGCTTTACCAGCATCGCCTGACATAATGGTCATTAATGTTGTTTGTGAGACGCCCGGAACATAGTGGTGATATTGATCTGTTCTATATTGCGCAATATCACCAGCCGCCGAGGTTGTTGAAAACAAAGCATACTTGCCAGCAGCACTGTGCGTAACAGTGCCCGAACTAGCTGTTGTAAGTGACCAGAGTTTTGACTGTAGGTCTTGTGGGAATGAATAGTCGCCTTGCGATACTGAGTTACTAACACGCAACTTACCAAAGCCGTCAAGTGAAGCAGGACCTTCAGCAAATCTAACTTGTGCTGACCCGTCTCTATCAATCTCTAAACCATTGTAACTATCAGTCCAACCAACCAGCTTATTGACTGGGGTATATAAATCAAGCACATTAACTGAACTAACTTCAGCGACGTTGCCGCCGCCCTCAAGTTGAATTGTTTCACCAGCAACTGGGACGATGTTGTTGTCTTCACTATTAATATTTGGAGTAAAAACAAGTGAACCTGTTGTGGCTGTATCTTGTCGAATCCGTGTTAACCGTCCATCAAAGCCGCTTGTTAGGAAAATGTATTCCTCTCCAACTACAAATACTACTGTACGGTTATTATAACCAACCTCAACACTGTATTTCATTTGGATACGGTCGCCGGTGCTCTCTGGTGGAATTCTTGTATATCTACGTTCGCCTGCCATGTGTTATCCTATTATTTCTTTCCAGCGTATTTGAAAATCAAACGCCATATCGTTAGTTCCAAATTCACGCTGCGCTGTAAACGTGTATTCGGGTATTGTACCGTCTGCCCTACGTATTACATTTCTATATGCTATTGTAATAATATCAGCAAAATCCCATGTTCTATCACCATAAAGATAAAACTCTGAGATTAATATTCCGGGACTTGATAGTGTTCCTACTGTGTCAATTTCTAAGCAACTTTCATCGCCCTTTGAAGTCCAAGTTGGTGCAGCTAATGTAGCGGCAACATAAACCCTAATCCTTACACGCCCATTATCGCCAGTTACGCTATCATACGCCATCGCATTAAAGCGTTGAGCCGCTGCGACACAGTGATTTTCGATACCATTAAATATGGCTTTTGGACGGTAACTAAAAAATGCTGTTTCAGTTGCCCCACTTAAAATAATTGGACCTGCTGATGAATTTGTCCATGTTTTTGCCTCTTGCAGGGGCTCTGTTGGTCCACCAATTGCTACGCTTGCGGACCAGCATCGCATCTCACTTGTACTTGCTGTAACTCCAGTGTTTTCAATTTCCCAGCTAATAGGTAAACTTGCTCGTCGCATATATGCTACTGTATCTGTGTTTGCAAAGCTTTCAGCGTGGCAAGTAATTCGTTGTCCACCAGCAAATATACCAAAACGCGCAATGCCAGCACCGTGCCACGTATAGTCAATCCACCATACATTCAATTTTGTTAGATCAAGCAAGACACCACTTGGATTGGTTTGATCTCCCATACCTGTAAGTTGATCGCCATTCCAGTCATCGCGTAAAATTTGAGTCTCAACTGCTGAGCCGGAGGTGGACGTTCTGCGCACGAGGCTAATAACACCGTTTACAACTTCATAAAACAATCCATCATTGTCATCAAACATGCCCCAACGTGACGTTTGGTTAGCTTTACCAGTATCACTAAGCACAACAGTCTGCTCGGCGATAACTGGGACGCCCGGAACATAGTGGTGATACAGATGTGAGCGATATTTTGCAAGATCAGTTGCGCCTGTCGTTGTAGTCAATAATAATGCGCCGCTTGTGTTTTCATGTGTTACTGTTGCGGATCCTGCAGAGAGGTCCGCAAATTCTTCACTTAATGCTGTGTATGTAAATGGATATTCCGCAAGCACGTTAGCTGTTTCAACTTCAAGTTTACCGTCAGCACCAACACGCGCTGCACCATCACCAAATCGTACATATGCTTCGCCTTGTGGTGAAACTTTTTGGCCCCTGTAATGGTTGTCGTAGCTAACAAGTGTGTTAACATTTGTGTATGTGTCAAATGGTGTTGATGTGGCAACAGTTGCAACAGTAACATAGGCACCGCCACTTGCAGGGGCAAGTGTGATATTCTCACCAGTAACTGGTGTAGTTGCGTCATTGTCATCGCTAATCGCGGACCAGTTGACGGAAATCATACCAGTTGAAACCGTATCCTCACGGACGCGGGCAATTGTTCCTGTCAATCCGGAAGTCGCAAGTAACAATTGATTACCTGGTGAAATATCATCTACTTTTCCTGTATAGAAGATATTAGTGTGTGCGGAGACACGAATTCTATCACCGGTACTCTCTGGTGGAATACGAGTAAATTTTCTATTGCCTGGCATGTAAAATCCTATTCTGTTTCAGCTTTTTAGTATTTATCCTGGTAAATATGTTTATGTATTATCGTGATCCAAATAGCGAGCTCGTCTGGGCCGATGTGCCAAAAAATATGAGTTCGACTATGAGTAACATTGTCGGTATCAATAAATGGCAACAATATGCAAAGTTTGAGCTTGTCCCAAAACATTTACACATATTCTGCATCATCCAAAACCCTTGGCGTAGATTTGTAAAGGGAATGGCTGAAAATGCGTGGCTTGCAAATGAGCGAAGTTTTGCTACTGCTCGTAAAACATCTTTCTATCAGATGTCCTTCATGGACAGGCACTTGCTTCCAATCAGTGCATTGCACCCAGACGCTATGCCATATATGAACTATGTAGCAATGGACCACAGTGATCATCTTGTTTCTGACATTTTGAATGAGTTGTTTGTGCAGCATCAAAGTGCGACTCGAATCGAGGGACATCTTAATAAACATGTAAGTTCTAAGCGTAAACAAGACTATCAAATCGAGGTAGAAAAGTGGTTGATAAACCGTTATCCATATCGTAAGCAAGTAGAGATCTTTAATCAAATTGATTTCCAGAATTGGCGTGCTGCATTAAATGCGCTAGACCCAGAAATAGAGTCTAGCACTTGGTTTCAAAGGTTACGAAATTGTATCTTTACGTCAGAATAAAAAGCACGTTTTGTTCCTGGTAATGATTCAACAACCCGACGGACATACTTTGAGTCAGGATCATATGCTAAGATTTGGAAGTTACCAACAACATCATCTTCGCCTTCTTCACTTAGTGTGTCTTCTATTGTTTCGTATGTGCGAATCCAGTTCATCATCATAACATTGTCTGGATACCAACGAAGTGGGATACCCATTTGGTCTTGGCCAAGTTCGATTGCTTTTTTCTTGATTGACTTCATACATAGCACAAGTGCATCGTAATTCACATAATCGTTGTTATCAAAAATAATCATGTGTGCGATCCACTTGTTACCAGACGTGTGTGTCCAGATAACATCACCAAGACGTGGCGGAATAACTTCATACTGATCATTTTCCGCAAACATATTAAACACACTCTGTCGAACATCTGGGTGTCGTTTCATTACCTCAGTCTCAATTCCAAGCCGGGCATCGCCGCCTGTGCTTGCTGGATATGCAATGATTTGGTGACGTGATTCTAAAAAGTCACCTTCGCCGTATAAAATTTTCATTAGTCGATTTCCTGCTCTGTAAATGCTGATGGAAAGTGGACACCAATATCTGGATCAAATCCGCCGCCTTCTCTTACCCAAGCTTCCTTACGAACAACTACCGGATTGCCCGTTGGGTGTACGTCCCATGTGAATGTGAACCTTTCCCAAACCATTGCTAAGTTTGGATCTAGCTGCTCGTCAAATATTGCTTTGAGTGCATATAGTTCGGGTGTCATCATGTGTGGCATGTTACGCGCATCATACTTTAGGATTTTAAACATAGCCGCACGCATTTTGCGACGGTGTAGAATCTTTTCCTTACGGTCTGTTGGCAGCACTGTCCAACGTTCACGTGCATTGTTAATTATTTGTTCTTCAGTTAGCTCTATTTTATCGACGCCTTGGGCGAGACGCAATAGCTTTTCTGGATCCATTTCTGTCATGTAAATTCCTCATATATGTCAAAAGATAAACACTGCGGGTTTCCCCGCAGTGTTATTTAGCTTCATTATGTAGTCAGTTATTAGACTGAACCAACTAGGTAGTTTCTTTCCAACGCCGCAACAGCTGAAATTGTAATACCAGTTGCTCGCGTAATTGTACCAGCCGCGATAACGAACTGTGCGTTACTTAAACCAATAGCAACTAGGATGACTGGAGCGTCATTTGCTGCTGATGCATTACCACGTTGAACGTTAACATCATAGTCGTATGTAAACGGAATGCTAATGTTACCGTCTACTGGAGCAACTGTCTGTCCAGTGTGGTTACCTGATCCAACAATGTCTCCTAGGATGGCAGTGCTGTCCGCATCTTCAACGATAATCGCGCTTTGCGTACCGTAGTTACGTCCAATGTTGTCACCTGCACTGTCGTCTGTAAAGAACAACCAGTATTTGGAATCTGCGTCACCTGTAAGGTTAGCGTTGAATACAAGGCTACCAGATGCAGTGAACGGAAAGTTTCTGCTTGCTGTACTGTGGTCTTGGAATGTTGCGTTGTTGATGTCAATTGTGCTTAGATCATCAATAAACAAGTCAATACCAGTTCCTGTCGGCGTAGCAAAAGACATTAGTGGGTCAGTAATGTTACCAACCGCGTTTCCAATTCCAAAGTCAATGTCGCCAGTTGAGCGTAGTTGGTTTTGAATATACTGGTAAGCCTGTGCTAGTGTACCGCCGTTACCATATAGTCTCCAACGATAAGCGTATGTGGTTGTACCAATTGTACGCTTAAAGCCTTCGCGCACTTCAACAGTTGCTACTGTGTCAGTTGCGTTTGTTACAAGTGTATCAGTTGATAGCAATGTGATAACTGTGTCGGAGTCACGTGTTAGAACTGTGTAACGTCCATCATTCTCACCGTCGTTAGCTGATCCGCTGATAACAATCATCGTACCTGCTGACACACTAGCTGGCCAAATATCAGCAGTTATAGTGATTGTCTTTGTACCGTTGTTAAAGTTGTAGTTGGTTACGGTGCCCATTGCGTCGACAAGTTGGTCCTTAAACTGTAGGAACATGCCGGGCTCACGGATTTCGTAAGTTACGGCTGCGTCTAGTGATCCAGGCCATTGCTCGTCAACTGTATTAACATAAATCAAAGTCTCAGCTGGTGCCGCCGCGTTAGCGTCATAGTTAGCGTCAACAATCTTGTAAACACCAACGTCGTTTGTATCAGTAACACCACCAGTAATAACTAGTATGTCACCTGCTGCAACGCCGTCGCTTGCCCAAGTTGCTGTTGTCTGTGCAATAGAACCTAGTGTACCTGCTGGAACAGTTGCTGGTGTTACGTTAATAATACCAGTATCAGCTGTGTCCAATGGAACAATAACGCTTGAATAAACATCGTATGTGATATCCAAGCTGTCATCTACACTCTGCCAGTCAGTTGCAAAAACAAAGTCACCGTTTGCGTCTACATACTCAACCTGTGAAACTGTAAGTTGTGTTTCGGAGTTAACTATAGTAATTGTGTAGTAACCTACGTCGCTTGTAGCTGATGTTGGGTCTGTAATAATACGTAGAGTATCACCAACTGCAACACCGTTCGTTGTAAACGTTGCTGTTGCACTATTGAATATTAGACCAGCTGCTTTGTCGCCGTCTGTGCCAGTCTCAAGTTCAGCACTTGTGCCGTTTGGATCTGCTGAGAACGCATATGGCGCTGAACCGGATAGTGCAGCGTCAGTTAGTGTAATAGCAGTGTCGATTGTCGCAGTAAGCGGGAATCGATTAACAATTGTCGCTAGTGACGTAACACCGATGTCAGCAATCTCTGACTGTGCATATGTTCTACGCTTCTTACGAACAAACAACTTTAGGTATGTTCTAAAGTCAGCATCTAGTGTGCCGTCTTGGTTATCATCTTGTAGAATCTGAACTGATTCGTTAACAATACCAGTAAAGGTAAAGTCGTTCTTTGCTGTTGTTGGTGAAGTCTGTTGGTAATAAACTTGTGAGTCAATGTCCAATGAACCAAGTGTAACAACACCTGTCCAACGTGCAAGGTCCTGCGCACCAACTTGGTTACGAGTCTTCTCAGCCCATCCACCAGTTCTAACTTTCTTACGAGTGTAATCGTTAAACCAGTTCCAGTTATCGTGTGCTGTACCGCCGCCAACTTCGAACTGCTCACTCGTAATAGCTTCAAGTGGATACTCTGTACGAATTAGGTCATCGTTGTAGTCAGGTGTTAAGTCAGTAACCAAACTGTCTACACGCCATTCATCCTTACCAAAGGAGTAAATTGCCTGTAGTGTAATTCCGTCTTTAACGTCACCGTCATCAGTACCAGTAGTTTCATTACCGTTAATAAATTCGCCTAGTGGTGTGGTAGCTGCAACCGCTGCGGCTGCGCCGTTGTTGAACACGCCAACAATAATACGATTTTCAAGTGTTGAGTCTGTTGAAGTACCGTCGTTGTTCATTGTAATAACAGTTGGGGTAGCTGCAACAGCGTTTGCATATGATGTTGCAAGGCTAATTGTGTTTGCACTAAGCCAAACAACGTAGTAAACGTTGCCTGCTGTAAGTGCTGTATCAACTAAGTTTGTGCCTAGTACCAACACAACTGGATCACCAGTAATATAACCGTGTGCTGTAAGTGTAATAACTGCGCTTGCGGCAGTGTCAGTAGTAAAGTTAATTGCTTGGCTTGCTGGGGTTAGTGAAGTTGTTGCTGCGCCTGCAAAACCGAGGTCGATGTCAACAAGTGTTGCTGTGGTTGTTGTTGGCGCTGCGTCTACAAAGTAGTGGCCTGCGTTAGGTCCTGAAATAATTGCTGCAACATCTTCGACAGTAATGCCTGTCCATCCTGTTCCATCTGTGCTAGCAATAGCACTAGTAGAGGATACGTATGCGTTAACAAGCGTTGCTCCGCGTTGTGTATCGCCAACTGGGTAAATTGACACTTTTTGGTGGGTTGCGTCTGAACCAAATATAACGTCGTAACGACCAATTAGGTCTGGGTCTGTAATAATTGCCATGGTCGAATATTCCTCCTAGTGAATTCCATCTGCTAGAAGTATTTATCCAATCAAGCTTTTATACTGAGCCTACGAGATAGTTTCGTTCCACAATTTGTTGTACAGGAATACTTTGATTTGTATTTGTCAATGATAGTCCAAGCAATCTAATATCCTTAGCATTTAAGCTGAAAATAACAATTGTAATGTTGATATCAGTTGTATATGTGTAGGTATAACTAAAGTCGCCGCGGAATGTACCACTAAAGGTAGCAAGTGTACCAGTGCCGCCTGTTACACTAACTGGTGCTGACGGATCCACTGTGTATCCAGCACCCGGGTTATCAATGCTCACGCTTGTAATCACTCCGGCGTCAACAGTATCAACGTTGAGGATTGCTGCCGTCGAGAACGTTCCACCAACAAGTGTTAGCTTGTCGTTAACGGTATATCCACTGCCACCGTTGATAAGAATTGCACTACGCAATGTTGATTCACTTGTCTCGGTACCTGTAATTTCAGTTGCACGAGTTGTAGTTAAGTCATCATTGTAAATGCGCACTTCGCTGTCAGTTTGGATACCTGTCAATGTAAATGTAACTTGGATAGGTTCAGCGTAAACAACCCCATCATCGGCAATTACTTCATAGTTGTTAAGATCTGCGCCCGGCACGTTAGTCAAATATACACCCGGTGCACCAAAGAATCTACCACCAGCAAACGTACCAAGTGGGCTTTGCTTTGGTGATGTAACAGTTGTAACAGTTATGTTATTGAGACTGTTGCCACCAATTGCAACGTTTTCAGTTGCAACAAATGTACCCTGTACATTGTTAAGTGTTGCATAAGTGCCACCAGTGTTTTTGTTTGTAATGTAGCCAGTTGCACCGCTTGTGCTACCTGTAACTTCATCACCAATATTAACTGTACCAGTCTCACTTGCATAATCCAATCGCACACCAATACCAATGTACTGATCCGGTGTTAAGCCGTTAAGCGTTGGTGTAAGTGAACCGCGTCGTGTAATATACTTGAGGTATTCATACACGTCAGCAAGTGGGTTGCTGTTGCAGTTAATTTGAATACTGTAATCTTCGTTTGTTGTGTCTGCGTTTACGTCTGCTACATAAGGCCCTGCATAGCTAACAACAATACCGTTTGCAGGGATAACACCCGCTGTTGTGTTGTTCAAGTCGGCCTGTGTAGCAAGTGGGACCGGTGCACGTCCACCTGCGCTTGCATCAACAACAAAGTTATCGTATAGTTCGTTCTGTTTACGTGCATATACTGTGAGGAAGCCCTCGTCAATCAATACGCTTTCTTGTGTTGTTTGTACAAGTATGTCAATTTGCCCTGTTCCAAACCATAGTCCAGCGCCACTGTCCTCACTATTGTCTAAAATAGTTTGATTTTGTCCCACATATAGTTGTGTACCACTAACAAGTGTACCCAAGCTAAAGATGTTTGTCCAAATATTGTTGCCTGTTAGTCCTGCGCTGCCTTGTGTCCCACTATGTCCGTTTACGCTAACTGTGCCGCTTGATACTGAGCTCCAGTCGTGTGTTGCTGTGCTGTCAGTTGGGCGGATGTAGAGGTCATTGTTGTTTGTGTCAACGTGTAGCAATACACCAGTCACTGTGCCGTTGCTTGCTGTAAATCCTACATCACCTGCGACAATTGTGCCCAAGCTTGACATTGGGACACGGAATATACCTTTACGCACACCAGTTGAGTATGCCCAGCCTTGAGTCTGCAATCCAGCACCAGTTAGGTGCTTAATGCTTTCTGGATCAATAAACCATGCATCAGGTTCATTTGAGAAGATCTGGCCAATTGAAAAACGAACTGGTGTAATACTACGGAATGGAACACCAAACTCAACGTAGTCACCTGCACCACCTGTAACGTTATCCCACAAGTCCTGCACTGCGGAAACCAAGTCCTGCAAATCAGTCACGCCAGTTGTGCCAGTCCAACGGATCTGATGGCTACCGCCGTCAACAGTAGGGTTATCGTTGAAGTAAACTGTCCAATCTGTTAATACTGTTGCTGTTGTCATTATGCGTCCACAATCTCATCTTCTAGCAATGTAACTGTTAAATCAAGACCTGTTCCGGTACCAGCAACAGTTTCAACTGGCACATATCGTGTGCTGCCTGTTGTACTCTTTAGTACTCGCACATAAACTGGTTGACCAGCAGCGGTTGAGAACGAAACAACTCCACTGATATCGGTTTCATCGTTTACTAACTCTGCACCAGTTGTTGAATTGTATACCCCAACAACCGCTCCAACGATTGCTGTGGTTGCACCGTCCTGCACTGTAATTGTGACTGTAACGTTGTTATTGACAACTGTGGTTGAGCTTGCTGCATTACGAACTGTTGGTGTATCGCCACCTGTAACGTTGATGGTTACTGCACCACCTGAGTTATTGAATACCACTGCATCAGTTGAACCAGTGCTTGGTGTTGGGTTTGATCCAGGGCTAGCAGTGTTATAACCACTAAAGGTCCAGTTGTTAAATGTATATGTGCCAGCCGCTGTGATTTCAATTGCATGACCTGTGCCATCGCTTGTAAAGACCAAATCATCTTGATTATCTGAGTTGGCACTTGCGTTTAGCAATACTGCACCGTTTGCGTTTGTTGTACCGTTAATAGCTGAACCAAAAACGTCCATGGTATCAAAGTCAATCTGTCCGCAGTTGTTGAATGTGCAAGTTGTAAGTTGCTTATTGCCTACATCTTGTGCTTGGAACGTAAATGTTCCGCAGTCAGTAAAACCAACAGATGTCAAGTCAATGATGTCGAAGTTCGTATCGGAAAAGTCCCAGTTTGCAGCATTATCAATAGCAATGATTGAACCACTAGTCCAAACTAGGCTGTTAGTGCCAGTTGCGTTGCCCACAATAGAACAATCGTTATTACCTGCACCAATAAATGATCCTAGCAAGAACAACTGGAAGTTAGAGTCTTCAAAATAGCTATTGAGTGTCGTGCCATCACCCCACTCAGTCGCTGCTAGTAGGTTATACAATTTACCAGTTGGATTAGCTATCATGCCCCAGCCATTTGTAACGTCATCAGTGACCACATCAGCAAACGTTTCAGGTGTTCCCACTGTGCCGGCATTAATTGTCATAGCAGGGTTGCCGTTCACAATAAAGCTGAATCGGTCCATAATCACGTTGTCAATAGCACCGTTAGCCTTAGCTAGGTGTTCAGTACCGTAACCAACCGAGGTAATGGCTGCTTCGTTAAGGCTGGCTTCGGCGCCAGCATATACGTCAAAGCTTGGTTTGTTGCTTACATCCAAACGATATGAGTTGAAGAAGAAGCTAATTGGTAGGCCCACTGAGTCATATCCACCAACTTGATATCCGATTCGGTTGGTGCCATCGCCAATAACAACATCAACACCACCGTTTGTTCGAGTTTGAACCAAGTTGTCCTTGATCAGCATCCAAACTTGTGCGTTTGAAAGGTTGCGTGTTCCACCAATTGATGTGGTATACATGTGTTCTTGTGCGTTTGCAGCCTGCCAGCTCAATCCTGAACCGCCTTCATAAAATTCGCCCGTAGCGTTAACCACGGAAACGGTATCGTCACCAGTCCAGCCTGTTGTAGCAGAGCAGTCATTCAATGTGGTTCGGTTGTCTACTGCCATTAGCTACTCTTTGTAAACCTATCATATAGCACTGCACCCACAGCAACTGGTGCAAACCAGTCTGTCTTTTGGGGCGTAAAAATTGTCACAACGTCGTCTTCATCACGGATAACTGAATGGTTATTGCTGATAGCATTGCAGAATATATAAACTGCATCCTCAGGATGAACGTAGTCTGCTAGACTGATTGTGGTAAGTCCGTATTCATTTACGGTAGCTTCAGGTGTCAAGAATATGCGCTTGCCTGTTGAGGCATCAAGTGCTTCCTGCACTGTTTTATATTGTAGAGGGGAAGTGAACTCACCATATTGTGGTGGGGTCATAAACCAATTGTCGACTTGATATGATTGCAGTGTCTGCTTCCAAAGCCTACGTTCAGTGCGCTCAGCATCCATCCAGTTTTCTTCCCAGGCGCCTATTACTGTGATCATACTTACTCCAATGTAATTTGTAGTGTGATGCGAATTTCATCGCCGTTGTTTTGAATGTTGAGTGGCGCGTTAGTGAAACGCTCTGCCCACATAAGTGCACCGCTTATCTCTTGTACAACATAATAACCATATACGTTACCAGCCGCACCAGTAAATGAGAATGTAATTTCTGGATATGAAGCAGTAGTTGGGTTACCAGGTGTAACCGTCCAATTTGCCGCCACCAGTGCAGTGTCAGCATAGCCGCCACCAGTTGTCTCGGTGTATGTTGCTTGAGTGTCAGTTTCAGCAGGTGTAGTGTCTGAACTGTAGAGTTTGAGGCGCAAATCTTGTGGCGCTGTTTTGTTGAGGAAGTTTTCCATAATGATAACTTCGCTTGCGTTTGCGACGAGTAATGTCATTCGCTATCCTTTGGTTTTGTTGTTTTGCGCTTTGGCTTCGGTGCCGCTTGTTTAACTTCAATTAGGGGCTCGCCAGTTGGCGCTTCTTCAATGCTTTCATGAACTGTCTTAATCAGGTTGTTTTCATCACGCTCAATTGCCTTTGTAACTGTGCGTTTAGTCTCTGGCAACGTGACATGGATGACTGGAGCAGGAACGTGAATAACTGGATTAAAGTTTTGCATAGCATCAATTTTATCAATCAATGTAGCAACCAATTTAACCAGCATCGCTGTTTCGCTCATCTGTTCTGTATTAGGTGCTTCGTGTTGTGCGTTGGGTACACGAGTCATTGGGCTCGTCGCCCCGTCGCCTTCTTTGTTTGCTTTGTCAAAGACAACCATGCTCTCGTCGAGCATTTCTTCATCTTCAACTTCTGCCTCTAGTTCATCCAGGTCGTTTTGTGCTTCCTGTTCTGCAACAGCTTTTGCGGCAGCTTTTTCTGTTACTTTATTAAGGCGGTCAGTCAAGCCTTTGATTTGACTGACAGCATCAACTTCTGTTTTGGCGTGCTTTGCGATATATTCGCGGCTTGCAACGCTTTCAGTTACTTCACCACTTTCGTCCTGGCTACGAAATTTTACTTCCGCGCTGGGCTTGAGTGTTTTCACTGTGGTGATGTAATCGTTAAGATCTTTCTTGGCCATAGTATATCCTCTGATGCATCTATTTATGCGATTTTTCCGACGTAAGAAAAAACCGCGCAGTATTAACTACGCGGTTATTTATACTAAATTCCCGGTAGGATTCGAACCTACGACCTGACCCGTTATGAGCGGGCAGCTCTGACCACTGAGCTACAGGAGCGTTATTTCTTTGGTTCTAGTTTTGATATGCGAGGTTTAAACAGCTTTTGGTCGCCCTTAGTTGTTTTTAATACAGGCTGACCGTTATCATCAGTCTCAAAGCCCTTAACTTCAGCTTTGCGGTTCTTAAACTTGCCAACCTTTACTTCGTCACCCTTTTTAATCTCAGGCGGTGTATAACTGTCAGCTTCATTAATGATGTCTGTAATTCTCATGCATATATTTATGCGATAAGTAACGGTTATTGATCAGCAAACCAAGGACGTGTTCTGTTACGTTCTGCCTCAACTGTGGTCAACCCGTGCATAATAATGCATCCTTGTATAAAGCCAAGCCAGCGACTATATTTTGCTGGATTGAATCCATGCGCATCATCACGGACTTGCGGCTCACAGTGTTCACACATCCAAAGCACATGTTCTAAACTTGTCGGGTCGCCATCTGCAATCAGTGTGTGGTTGACAGACTTAATGCCCTTTTTGCGCAAAAGGTCAGCATAGTATTCAAATGCGCGTCGGCTGCCTTCGTCAACAACAGGTAGTCTGCGCGGTGGTAGTGGTGGGGTGTATGTCATTTATTCTCCAATGCTTGGCTGAAACGTGGTAGTGCAAGTCCTGTGCCATATGCCCAGAGTCCGACATCACGATGCCACTTCCAACCATAACTTCCAACTTCAATACCATCGATTTCCAAGTCAACTGTCCCGTCATCAAATTTTCTTACTTCTGGAATTGCGCCGTTCATGCCCATAAGCCTACGTGCCTTGTGCATAAGTTCTTTCACAGTGCTATCTCCCTGGTCTTCGTTCTCAAGGCGAACAAAAAGTTCAACCTTCATAAAATAAGGATGATGGAGTATACTACGTTCTGCGTCTTGTACGCGAAAGCAAGGAGTGCAAGCAACATAATTAACGCCTCCCTTATCTCGTGGCAACAACCCATCGCGAACAAGATCAATAAAGCCTTGTTCTGCGCTTGCAATCAACACCAAATCATCTGACATTTCAAGAATACCGTCTGACGGACAAGTTACTTTTGCGCTGTCAACACTAACCTTCCAAGGGACTTCAACATATTCAAAGCCCAAGCTCTTGTAATAGTCTACTGCTGTAGCAAGTAGTTGCCAGTCAATCTGGTCAATCATGTACGCTTTCCGTTATCAAATGCTCTGCGTGTAACCTTATACATAGCGTTAAGGTCCTTCATTGTCAACTCCGGATGATACTTTTCACGGTAACGATCCAATGCACCATAAAGGTCACTCATCTCAACCTGAGTCATAACTTTGATATTCTGCTCATGTGCATCTAGGATTTCATAAGCTTCTTCAATGATCTTACTAGGCTCGCCTACCTTGCCTTTAGGAATGTCACGAACATGATAGCCCAACTTCTTCTTTTTCTTTTCCTGCTTGGGAAGCATGTCTTCAATCAACTCCCAGCAACGTGCTACGGGAATAGGTTCGCTAAACGGGCAGACGCTCTCAGCGCCATGTTTACGCACAACACCTGCAAATTCTTTAAACGGCTCGTCTCGCACAAGGTATGTGATAGCGTTCTCACGTCCAATCACTGTGTGCAGTGTGTCCGCCTCGATTCGATAGTAATCGCCAGCACGGAATTCACAATGCATCGCTGAATGCAAAAATCCATGAACTGGTGTATCCGAGCTGCCTTCGTCTCCTGGCTTACAGCTTTCAAACACAAGGTCCGAATCGCCATGATAGTGGGGCTCGAATCGAAAAATCTCTTGCTCAAACTTACCTTGCATGATATAGCTGATAAAGCCGTAACGGTGATTATGCGGCTCTTCTGCCAAAATAGCCAAGTCGTTATGGTAGAAGTGAACTCTACTATTATGTTTAATTTTAAGTTGGATAAAGCCTAATCCAAAATAGGCTGGCTCGACATCGAAACTACGGAGATAGTCGATGTCGAGTACTGGTTCAAGTTTAGTCATTTGACCCTAACTGTATTTGCTATTACCAGCTTTGAGTTGACGGCGTGCTTCGCCTATTATCCAAAACAATACTGGTAAGTATGACAACACCATGGCTAGTACCATGGCAGCCCCCGCTGCCATTAGTTTGTGCTTGGTTCTAGTGTTGACAGGGATTCACTGATTTTGTCGCCCAAAGCAACAGCACCTGGTGCAATAGTTGCCACTACTGCAATGCCGAGGCCTACAATTGCGGCTGTTAGTACGACCCAGTCAACTGTGACTGCGCCGGATTCGTCTGTCAGAAAGTTAATCATAATTTTTCCTTTGTGGGTGGGTGGGTGTTAGGTAGCTTAGTG
>Ga0209094_1000781_pt1 | contig 21253 bp, 16 predicted proteins | sample COGITO_mtgs_1004_2_FD_184790 | JGI IMG/M metagenome (GOLD analysis project Ga0209094, IMG submission 184790) | Pelagic marine microbial communities from North Sea - COGITO_mtgs_100430 (SPAdes) (version 2) | ecosystem: Environmental > Aquatic > Marine > Epipelagic ...
AGGTGTGAAAGAATCATTGCCATTTGAAATTGATCTTGGATTTTCTCAAAAACTTGAAAATGTGCCGTTAAGATGGCATTTGACATTAGAGAATTTACAACAATGGCCCATAGCCACTGAGAATCCCGCCCGTGGTACGACCGATTTAAATGGTACGCAAACCCCCGAAGAAGTCGGGTTTTTTAGCAATATAATACGGCATACCATTCTCGGATTAGAATTATTCCCAGATAAAGGATTTAACATTCGAGTGGGGTATAGTTTTAGAAGGGCAGCGGAGTTAAAGATTTTAGAACAACGAAATTTTTCAGGGCTTTCTTTTGGGATTGGCTTGAAATTTAATAAATTGAGGTTTAGTTACACACATGCACGCTATTCATCGGCGGCAAATACAAGTTTTCTAGGACTTCAAATAAATTTACAATAGTGAAAAAAATAACAATTGCCATCGATGGTTTTTCTTCAACAGGGAAGAGTACGCTCGCTAAACAATTAGCACAAAAGCTTCAATATGTATATGTGGATTCTGGGGCGATGTACCGCGCAGTCGCTCTATATACCTTACAACATAAATTAATTCAAGACAAGGTTCTTGATACAGCAGCACTGATAAATCAGTTGCCATTGATTAAAGTGACTTTTCAATACAATGAATCTTTAAAAGCGTCTGAAATTTACTTGAATGGCGTGAATGTGGATACCGAAATTCGTACCATGGAAGTTTCAAATACTGTGAGTACAGTAGCAGCAGTCCCAGAAGTGCGCCAACAATTGGTCGCCTTACAGCAACAAATGGGGGCTGATAAAGGAATTGTGATGGATGGTAGAGATATTGGTACTGTGGTTTTTCCTGATGCTGAATTGAAACTGTTTATGACCGCCTCAGCAGATACACGTGCCCAACGTCGTTATGACGAACTGATAGGAGGGGGCACAGCGGTCACTTTTGAAGCTGTTCTTGAAAACATTACTTCTAGAGACCATATCGATTCTACACGAGAAGATTCTCCGCTTTTTAAAGCCGATGATGCCATTGAAATTGACAATTCAAATCTAAGTTTGGAGCAGCAATTTGAACAAGTTTTAGCACTTGTAAATTCAAAACTATAACATTCATAGCCTCTCCCTTAAAAACAGATAAGAAATCATTTGGAATCATTAGGGATAAATCGTAACATTGCACTCCTTTTAGCAAATAATAGATTCAGTAAAAGGAAATAACTTTAATTAATAACGCTTTTATAGAAGGGCTTAATCGAATTTAGCTTCTGTAAAATACAAATTTTAAAACAGCCATGGCTGAAGAAAACACAAATGTGGAAGAAGTAACTGCAGAAACTACCGCAGTAGAAACTCCAGAAGTAAACGAAGCTCAAGCAAATCCTGAGCAATTCCTAAAAGATTTTAACTGGCATAATTACGAAGAGGGTATTGACCCTGTGGACGATGCTAAACTTGATGAATTTGAGAAGTTAGTTGCAAGTAATTTTGTAGACACTCTTGATGATCAAGTTGTTGAAGGTACTGTTATTCATATTTCTGATCGTGATGCGATTATTGATATCAATGCAAAATCTGAAGGGGTTATTTCATTAAACGAATTTCGTTACAATCCAAACCTTACTATTGGAGACAAAGTAGAAGTTTTAATTGATGTGCGTGAAGATGCTACAGGTCAATTGATTCTTTCTCACCGTAAGGCTAGAGTTATCAAAGCATGGGATCGTGTGATCGCTGCGAATGAAACTGGAGAAATTGTAAACGGTTTTGTTAAATGTCGTACCAAAGGTGGTATGATTGTCGATGTATTTGGTATTGAAGCATTCTTACCAGGATCACAAATCGATGTGAAGCCAATTAGAGATTACGATCAGTATGTAAACAAAACAATGGAATTCAAAGTGGTTAAAATCAACCACGAATTCAAAAACGTTGTTGTTTCGCATAAAGCGCTTATTGAAGCGGATATCGAAATCCAGAAGAAAGAAATTATCAGTCAATTAGAAAAAGGTCAAGTTCTTGAAGGAGTGGTTAAAAATATCACCTCTTACGGGGTCTTTATGGATCTTGGTGGCGTAGATGGTTTAGTTCATATTACAGACCTTTCTTGGTCTAGAATCAATCATCCAAGTGAGATTGTAGAACTGGATCAAAAACTAAACGTTGTAATCCTTGACTTTGATGAAAATAAATCAAGAATTCAATTAGGTCTTAAACAATTAAGCAAACACCCATGGGATGCTCTTGGCGAAGAGGTTAAAATTGGAGACGAAATTGAAGGTAAAGTTGTAGTCATTGCTGATTATGGCGCATTTATTGAAGTTGTAGAAGGAGTAGAAGGCTTAATTCACGTTTCTGAAATGTCTTGGTCAACTCACTTACGTTCTGCACAAGATTTCGTTAAAGTAGGCGATAAAATTAAAGCTCAGATCTTAACTTTAGATAGAGAAGATCGTAAAATGTCATTAGGTATCAAGCAATTATCTGCTGACCCTTGGACAGACATTACTTCTAAATTCCCAGTAGCTTCTAAGCATACAGGAATTGTTAGAAACTTCACAAACTTTGGTGTTTTTGTTGAATTAGAAGAAGGTATTGATGGATTGATTTACATCTCTGATTTATCTTGGACTAAGAAAGTGAAACATCCTAGCGAATTTTGTGCTGTAGGAGATAACTTAGAAGTTGTTGTTCTTGAATTAGACGTAGAAGCTAGAAAATTAAGCTTAGGTCATAAACAAACAACAGATAACCCTTGGGATAAATATCAAACGGAATTTGCTTTAAACACTAAGCATACAGCTTCAATTGAAGAGATTGTTGACAAAGGTGCTACAGTGAAATTCAATGAAGATGTTATTGCATTTGTGCCCTCACGTCATCTTGAAAAAGAGGATGGGAATAAGCTCAAAAAAGGTGAAGAAGCTGAGTTTGTAATCATTGAATTCAATAAAGAATTCAAACGTGTTGTGGCTTCTCACACTGCTCTTTTTAAAGCAGAAGAAGTGAAGCATGTGAAAGCAGCCGTTAAAAAAGCAGCAAGTAGTGCAGCAGAAGCAAAACCTACTTTAGGAGATGCCAATGATGCTTTACAAGCACTTAAAGACAAAATGGACGGGAAATAATCCCAACCAAGTCTTATAATTTAAAAGAGCCTTCTCAATTGATTAGGCTCTTTTTTTATGTTTAATTCTGATATTATTATTTACTATTTTTTGTGATCGGGTTTTTGATGCCATAAGGTCAAATACTGACCTGTCGCCATTTTGCGGGCCATGTAGATGGCTTTGTCCGCACGGTCGCCAACAAACAATTCATTGATTGTTTCCAGCCATAATTGCAGCCATTTGCCAAAATGCAGTGGGTCTATTGTATAGTCTAAATTTTTGTCCACCTTAAGGTGTTTCTGAGTAGGATTTCCTTTAAATTTTCGCACACCAAATAAATTGGTTTCCCAAAAATCAGTCAATTTTATAAGATGTGATGACCACTCATCTTCACTAATATGAGAATTGAATATGGGGCCTAACAATTCGTCTTTTCTAATTTTAGAATAAAAGGTATGGACTAAGAACTGGACGTCTTCTCTGGTTTCTATCGGTTTCATAACTTTGATTTTAGGAGGTTTCAGCGACATTTTCTACACGTTTTGCGGTGTCTAATTTTGAGAGTGTTAAACGAATCACACTGTCTTTTAAAGCTGTTAAATTGTGAGGGATATTTCCTTTCAAAGCAATAATAGCTCCTTTTTCCAAAGAAGATATTTCACCTTCAACTCCAAAATCGATTGCACCTTCTAAGACATGAACCCCGATGGGAAAAGGGGTTTTGTGTTCCTTCATTTTCTGATCTTTTGCCAGCAGTATTCTGATTTCTTTTGAAAAGGAAGTTTCTAAGATGACGCTGGTCGTAATTCGGTCGCGGTTAAACTGGAGTGCGTCGTTAAGGGATGCTGTTTTCATAATTATCTATAGTTTGTTTATCCCAAGCCACTACTTTTACACCTGAAGAGTAGTGAATTTTATTTGGTTTACTTATTATTAATTTGTTGAATTTTTTATAATTAATATTAATTTTTTTTAATTCAATATTTCGTAATGACCATTCTAGATGATGAATTTCAAATTTATTAAGGATTTTTTTAGTGTCCTGAAAAAGAGCATACCTTTCAGTTAACCATTTATCTAATGAATCTTTATTATTATTTACTTCTCCAATATCATAAGTAACTTCGAATTGATCTTTGAATTGTGAGTTATATGAAGTATATGTATTATTAGTTCTTTTCATATTTGAAAACCGATAGGGAAGTTTAGAAATTCCTTTAGCTATTTCACAAGACAAACGTTTACCTCCTTCAATACTTAAAAAATAGACTCCTGACTTATTATTTTTTTTCACATAAGTTCTGATATTGATTTCATCAAAATTTGAAATTGGTAAAAATGATAGAAAGTTTTTTGGTCTAATATTTTCCATAGTGAATGCTACAACAGATACCCATGCTTTTCCATCGTAAAGATCAATTTCTAATCCTTTTGGAAGAAACTTTTTTAAATCATCTAGTTCAACTTGCCAATGAAGAAATATGGCTTGATTCCATTCTTGATAAAATTTCCAAGGTTCAGATGGAATATTCCAAGGTCTATGCGCTGTGTTATGTAAGAGTTCTTTAATATTCATTATTTCTAAAAATAACTCCCAATTCCAAAAGAAACACAATAATAGTAAAAAATACCAATCTCAAAAATTAGATATGTTTCATTTACAAAAAGCAATCGTATAATTTGGTTACTTAATTCGTTCAGAAGAATTGGCGTTGGGGCTTTTTCTAATTATAAATATACCAAAAAAAAGCCGCTTCGTTGCAGAAGCGGCTTAAAATTTTAATGAAAATTATTAGGAATCAATCGATCCTAAGACACGTTTCATAAAGCTATTCAGAGCTTCTTTTTGTGGTGTGCCGTCTTTAATCATTTTATGAACTTCAAGGGCGCCATACATATTAGAAATTAATTCTCCAATTACATCTAATTCTTCGTCTTTTAGACTTGGAACTTCGGTGAGTGCTTCTAAAGTTTCAAGGGTTTCCACGATGTAATCTTCGTCGTTTGCCTCAATAAATTGCGTTAAATGTTTAATTACTGGCAGTTTCATCTACAAGTTCTTTTAGCACGTCAAACTTATTAGTTTGCGTTTGGTTTATAAATTGTCCTATTTTAAAAATTGCAAAAGTAGGCAAATTGTCCACCGTTGCGAGTTTTCTGCTTTCAGGGAATTTTTCTGCATCTACGATTACAAAGGTCGCCTCTGGCATTTCAGACGCTAATTTTTTAAACTTAGGTTTCATAATTCTACAATTTCCACACCAGGTCGCGGAGTATTGTACCACCACAAATGGATTGTCAGAAATAATTGCTTGCAGATTGTCTTCAGAAAGTTCTTGCATGATAAATAGTTTTTAGTGAGAAGCTAAATAGCTCGCAGTTCCTTTTGCATTTGGAGCCATGGCGTCTTTGCCTTCTTCCCAGTTTGCTGGACAAACTTCTCCTTTTTCTTGTACGTGTGTGTAGGCGTCTACCAATCTTAAAAACTCAGATACATTTCGTCCAAGTGGCATGTGGTTGACACTTTCGTGAACCACGGTTCCTTCTTCGTCAATAATGTAAGTCGCTCTGTAAGTAACGTTGTCACCTTCTACAAGTACCACACCCGTTTCTTCGTTGTATGTTTCGTCTGAGATGTCTAAAATCCCAAGTGTTGATGCTAAGTTTCTGTTAGAATCCGCTAAAATAGGGTAGGTAACACCTTCAATACCACCGTTGTCTTTCGCTGTTGATAACCATGCAAAATGCACTTCTGGTGTATCACAAGAGGCACCAATTACGATGGTGTTTCTTTTTTCAAACTCAGCCTTCGCCGCTTCGAATGCGTGTAATTCTGTTGGGCATACAAAAGTAAAATCTTTTGGGTACCAAAATAAGAGTACTTTTTTCTTGTTGTTGATTGCTTCTTCGAGAACGTTTACTTTAAAAGTATCGCCCATTTCGTTCATTGCATCTACATTTAAATTCGGGAATTTTTTTCCTACAATTGCCATAATATCTTTTTATTGGTTATTAAATTGATAGCCGCAAAGATAGGGTATGATTATTCTTATTTTAGTTTAGAAAAATTATAATTTCCTATACTACTATAAGTATAAATGATTCTTGTAAAACGAAAGCTAATTAGGACTTTTTGAGCTGTTTTATTTTGATGGAAAATGCCGCGAATAAGAGGGTCATAAACGGACTGATCCAATTGAAAAAAGCAAAGATAAAATAATCTGCAACCGAGACGCCTAGTACACCACTTTGATAAGCGCCACAGGTATTCCAAGGAACCAATACCGATGTTACGGTTCCAGAATCTTCAAGTGTACGGCTTAAGTTTTCAGGGGCCAATCCACGATCTTTATACGCTTTTTTAAACATTTTCCCTGGGATAACCAATGCTAAATATTGATCAGAAGCAGTGACGTTCAGTGCCAAACAGCTCGCAACAGTGCTGGCAAACAATCCAAAGGTATTGGTAGCCAAACTTAATAATGCTTTACTAATTCGAGAAAGTGCTCCTATAGCATCCATAACGCCTCCAAAGACCATGGCACAAACGATTAGCCAAATGGTTCCTAACATACCACTCATTCCGCCAGAAGTAAATAAATCGTTCAGTTCTAAACTCGTCGTCACAACGGCTGTGTCAACCGTAATCGCTTTCATAACGCCTTTATAAGCGGCTTCAAAACTCAATGTATTTGTTTCTGCGATTGCCATGATAATTTGTGGTTGTGCAATCACGGCTGCAATCGCTCCCAACAACGTTCCAATAAGCAATGCTATTAAGGGCGGTGTTTTTTTAACGATTAAGATGATAACTAAAACGGGGACACTAAACAACCAAGGCGAAATATTAAATGCGCCATCAATGGCCTGAAGTTTATCAGAAATATCGGGGGTTCCATTGGTATCAATATTCAATCCAATAATTAAAAAAATAATTAGGGTTATTATAATAGTAGGCACTGTTGTTAAAGCCATGTATTTTATGTGATCAAACAATTCACTCCCAGCCATTGCAGGTGCTAAATTTGTAGTATCACTAAGTGGCGACATTTTATCGCCAAAATAGCCTCCAGATAATACGGCTCCAGCAGTCATTCCAGGAGAGATCCCTAAAGTGTTTCCGATTCCAATTAATGCAATTCCTACAGTAGCAGAGGTGGTCCAACTACTTCCTGTGGCAATGGATATGATGGAACAAATGATGACCGAGGCTACAAGAAAAAACGTGGGGTTTAAGATTTGTAATCCATAATAAATCATTGATGGAATGACCCCACTAATGAGCCAAGTTCCAGCTAATGCTCCCACCATTAATAAAATTAATAGTGCTCCTGTTGTGGACTTCACATTTTCGGCAACTTCCTCTAACATTTTCTTGTAACTGACTTTGTTATAAAAACCAACAATGGCGGCGACGGCAGCTCCTAAGATCAAAATAAATTGATTACTACCACTAAGAGCATCATCTCCAAAGACATAAAATACATTGTAAAACAACATCGCCACAAGGGCTACAACAGGGATGAGTGCTTCCCATATATTCAACTCTTTATTTTCAATAATTGCGTTGTCTGCGGGTTCGTTTGGGGTAATGTTTTGACTTTTCATAGGACAGTTCTTCAATGATTTTGAACTGTAATGTTACGATTTTAGTCTAAGCTTTGCAAATGCAAAGAGAAATTCAAATTCAATGCAGCCTTTTCAATTATCTTAATTTAGGAAAAGAGGTTGGGTCCACTTCATGAAACATGTTATAAACCTTTTCAAACACATCATCTGCGGAGGGTTTGCTGAAATAATCACCATCGGTACCATAAGCGGGTCGGTGTTCTTTAGCGGTTAGTATTTGGGGTTTGCTGTCTAAATTTTGATAGACGTTTTGATGTTCTAAAATTTCATTAAGAATATAAGCGGAGGCTCCACCAGGAACATCTTCATCAACAATAAGAAGACGATTTGTTTTTTCAACACTTTTTGAAATATCTTTTTGAAGGTCAAAGGGGATGAGAGATTGAATGTCAATAATTTCAACATCGATATCCACTTCCAATAATTCTTTGGCAGCTTGCTCCACAATACGTAAGGTAGAGCCATAAGATACAATGGTAAGATCGGCTCCTTGCTTGATTGTTTCCACAATACCAACGGGTGTTCTGAATTCGCCTAAGTTGGAAGGTTCTTTTTCCTTTAAACGGTATCCATTCAAACACTCCACTACCAAGGCAGGCTGATCACTTTCTAAAAGTGTATTGTAAAACCCAGCTGCTTTGGTCATGTTTCTTGGTACCAATACAAACACACCTCTGATTAGATTTAGAATTCCTCCCAATTGAGAACCAGAATGCCAAATACCTTCTAAACGGTGTCCACGTGTTCTAATAATTAAGGGTGCTTTTTGTTTTCCAAACGTACGGTAATGCAGGGTTGACAAATCATCACTGATGATTTGAAGTGCATAGACCATATAATCAAGATATTGAATTTCAGCGATGGGTCTGAGTCCACGTAACGCCATTCCAATTCCCTGTCCTATAATGGTTGCTTCACGAATTCCAGTATCTGAAACTCTCATTTCACCATACTTTTCTTGCAAGCCTTCGAGTCCTTGATTGACATCTCCAATCGTTCCAGTATCTTCTCCAAAAATTAAAACATCAGGATGTTTACTTAAAATTTTATCAAAATTATCACGCAAGATGACACGACCATCTACTTGTTTTGAAGTTTCATCAAAAACTGGAAGTACTTCAGGAATATTGGTGGCTCTTGAATTTGATTCACTATAAAGAAGCGTGCTGTATTTTGGTTGAATTTTTTCAAAATAAGCATTCACCCATTGCACTAATTTATCTTTTTCAGGAGTGTTCTCGTGGATTAAGTGTTTTAAAATATGACGGGCGGTACTTAAAATGTCTTTTCGTAACGGGTCGTGAATGAGCTCTAACTGAGAGATCATCTTATAAATAAACGCTCTTTGAGATGCCGTCACTGCTGCGGACTTCATAAGCTTTAAAGCCTCTTGTCTTTCATTTTCTAAGGGCTCAGAAAATTCTTTCCAGGCTTTTATTTTTCCTTCGCGAACTTTCTTTTTTGCAGTGCGATCGATGGCTGTAATTTCATCTTCTGTCGCAATGTCATTAGAAATAATCCAGTCGCGAAATTTCAGGTTACAGTCATTCGATTTCTCCCATGCCAATCGTTCTTCATCTTTATACCTTTCGTGAGACCCTGAAGTAGAATGTCCTTGAGGCTGTGTAAGTTCATTCACATGAATTAAAACAGGGATGTGTTCTGTTCTTGAGAGTTGACTGGCTTTTTGATAGGTGTTAATGAGTTCCACATAATCCCATCCTTTTACTCTTAGGATTTCGTAGCCTTTATGTTTTGAATCTCTTTGAAATCCTTTTAAAACTTCAGAAATATTTTCTTTTGTTGTTTGATGTCTTGCATGTACAGAGATGCCGTATTCATCGTCCCAAACACTGACAACCATAGGGACTTGAAGCACTCCAGCAGCATTTATCGTTTCAAAAAATACGCCTTCACTTGTACTCGCATTTCCAATGGTTCCCCAAGCGACTTCATTTCCTGAGTTAGAAAATTTTTCGGAATCAATATCTTTAAGATTTCGGTAGATTTTTGATGCTTGTGCCAGTCCTAATAATCGTGGCATTTGAGCTCCAGTAGGGGATATGTCTGAACTTGAGTTTTTTTGTTGGGTTAGATTTTTCCAATCAAAATTATCATCTAATGAATGGGTTGTAAAATGTCCTCCCATTTGCCTTCCGGCACTCATAGGATCTTGATAGATATCTGTAGTTCCGTAAAGGCCTGAAAAGAATTGTTCGATGCTCAGTTTTCCAATCGCCATCATAAAGGTTTGATCTCTGTAATAGCCGGATCTAAAATCACCATTTTGAAATGCTTTTGCCCAAGCCAATTGTGGCAGTTCTTTTCCGTCACCAAAAATTCCGAATTTTGCTTTTCCTGTCAAAACCTCGCGGCGTCCAAGAAGGCTGCATTCTCTACTCGTGACCGCTATGGTATAGTCATTCAACACTTCAGTTTTGAAGTCCTCAAATGTTATATCTTTAGTAAGGTCATTTTTGGTTTGCATTCTAAATAATTTTATTGAGGCACAAATATAAAATATTTCAAGGCTTTGTCCTATGCTTTGTAATGTTAATTAAGTAACGGGTTGGGAATGAGAAACATGAAACCTGTTATTTTGAAAAGAAGTGTTTTGAATTAAAACCATTCCCTTCTAAACAGCCCTAAAAGAGCTTTGGGTTCTGCAGTAAACACAAATCGTATTTTCTGACTGTACTGAGGTTGGTCGATTTCCCATCCTAGGTTAGAATAGAACGGAAAATAGATTTCAAAATAATCTGTAATAAGATTGAGTCGGATTCCAGCATCATACACAAATATGGGATCATTCCCTTTGTTTTTCAACACGCCAACATCTCCATAGGCTTGTATGTATTTCCAAATCGAAACACTGGCATTTAGAGAGGTTAACCACTCATTTGCAAATGCGGTATCTAGTTTTGATTTGAATCCACCTTCGGCAATTATGAGTTGTTGACTGAAGATGCCCGTAGATTCAAATTGCCCTAAATAATTATAATCGAACAAATAATCGGTGGGACGGTCCAAAGCAAAATCGAAATTTTTCTCACCAGTTGGAATTTTAGAATATAAGAAGGCTCCAGCATAAACTCTTACATTATAAAATTGATTTTTATTGGAGCGTCTCCTAATTTCGTAGTTAAAGGATAATTTCCCAAATTGGTCTGAAAATTGAGCATCTAGAAACCATTTATGATATTTTTTAAAGCCATTATTTGCATCGATATATCGAATGTTAAACACTTTATATGGAGGGGCAACCGCTTCATCATCTTCTATTTTCACAAAATCTTTTTCGATACCAACATATCTGAAACTCAAACTTTTTAATTCGTTTGATCTTAGATTAGAAGCATCTCTAAAATTGAAATTAACATAAGGCACGGTCTTGGTTACAAAAGCATTTTCGGCAAAACTTGCGTGCGTTATAGCCATCCCAAAATTGATATTATATAGGTTTTGATCTTCAAAAAAGGTGTTATATCGAACCTTTGCACCTCCTGTGAGCGCATTCGAAGTCACACTGTATATAGGAGTGATTCCAAACAAAAAGGGTTTATTTAAGACCCCTTTGTTATTGACATTCATTCCTAAATTCAGACCGTCATAGATGTTTTTAAACTCTACAATGGGTAAAAAATACAATTGATTATCATGTGGAGACTCCACATCTTTAAAAAACCGAATTTGAAACGGTTTGTTAAATAATGAATTTCCCGATATCGATTTCCAGTTGTTTCTCAAATCAAATTCAGGAACCTTTTTATCATAGTTAAGCACTAATTTATCCGCCTGAATGTTGGGAACGACAAATTGTTTTTTAGCACCAATTTCAGTAAGCCATTGTTTCGAAATGACTTTGCCGTCTTTAAGCATAAAAAGTGAAATAGGTCTTTGCCCTTTTTTCTTATTTTTAACCGTAAAATAGATAGAGTCTTTCGTGGTTTCAACATCAGTGATTTTATAATCTATTTGTTGGGAGTTGGTCAAATAGGAATCAAAAAACCAATCGATGTCTTTTGAAGTTTTTGTCTTTAAATAGGTTTTGAAACGCGCTGTAGTTAGAAGTTCTTGCGTAGGCGTATTTACAAGCTCTTTTATCCATTCTTCAACCTTTGAATCCTCAATGATATCTTCAAGATATAAAAGCCCTAAGGCCGCTTTATATTTGCTGGATAGGTTGGCGTTAAATTTTAAAAGTTCATCTTTTGGAGTATTTAATGCTTGATCGCGACCTGTTCGCACCATGTGTAAATAGGTCAAAGGGTATTGGTCATTGAACTTCAGTTTGGCTAAATTATAAGATTTGATTCCCCAAACATTGGATAGTTTTCCTATTAATGATTCATCGGTATAAAATTGTTCGACATATTTCATTAACATAAAATTCTCAAATCCTGCCTGTAGCCAATACGATTCTCTTGGGTTTATTTTTAAGTGTCGTTTTAAATAAAGCCTTGTTAAGTTTTTTAGAAGATTCAGTTCATATTTAAATTGTTTAGAAAAGGGTGCTAAAAAGTCTGGAATGATATTTAAGCCATAAATAGGATATTTATTCAAGTCTGTATTTGTAATCAACAAATTATCTTGTGAATAGACTGCGAGTTCTGAATCTAAAAAACTAACAATTTTTTTAAAGATATCTATTTGCTTTAAAGCACTTATTTTAGTTTCGTTACTATCTGTGATGATGTTCAAGTTCTGAACGTTAAATCTAAAAAAGGGCGTTTTGGAAATGTAAAGACGACTGTCTGTACGCTTCTCTCCTGTAAAATTAAAGGTATTTTTTTGTTCTTTTGTTTGTGTGGATCTTAAATTTAACTCGGAGGCGACATCATAAAATTCAGGAACGTTCATGCTGATGTCTATGCTTGATTCCGGTGTGTAATAATCCTGAATATTCTTATTACTGTACAATTTCCATTCGGAATGTTCATAAACCGCGGGTGAAAAATACCAGTATTTTAAATTGAAATCTCCATCCTTTGTGACTCCGTAGCCTGTAAATCGATCGCTTTGAATCTGAAGGGTATATTCAAAATGTAATGTTGTAGATGTGTTTGGTAACAATTCATTTTCTAGTGTGACTTTGAAAATGTCTGGTTGGTTTTCTAAATAGTTGTAATCGATAGAGTTTCCAGCAGAATTTTGAATCGCAGTTATTTCTGTAAAGCCACGATCTTTTGGTTTTACCGAGAGTAGGGCATTGTCAAATTCTTCTATAAATCGTTTTGCAAGAGGCGTTGTTGGACTGCTATAGCTGGACGTCCAATCATTAAAATACAACGCACTTAAACTCTCATCAGAATTATTTTGATAGTCAATGCGTTGTTTTATAGTTATGGTATTCTTCTCTGCATCTAAGACAGCCTCTATTTGCATGGCATGTTGTCCAAAAACAGAGGATACACTTATATAAATAATAAGCGTTAATAGGGCCTTTAATAACGGTCTTACAGTCAACAATTTAGTTTTGTACAATTAGAAATTAGGGCTTAATTGATATTCTTTATAAAAATTATTTAGAATGCTAATGACTTCATCAGAAGTATCTACCACGTGAATTAAGTCTAAATCTTTGGCGCTAATGGTTTCAAAACGTTCTAATAAGGTCGCTTTAATCCATTCTAACAAGCCGTTCCAAAAGGTAGATCCTACAAGAATAACAGGAAATTTTTCAATTTTTTTAGTTTGAATTAATGTAATGGCTTCAAACAGTTCATCCAAGGTTCCAAAGCCTCCAGGCATCACAACAATTCCTTGAGAATATTTTACAAACATCACCTTTCTAACAAAAAAATAGTCAAAATCTAAACTCTTATCGCGGTCGATATATGGATTGTTATGTTGTTCAAAAGGGAGCTCAATGTTAAGTCCAACAGATGTTCCGCCTGCTAAATGTGCGCCTTTATTTCCAGCTTCCATAATTCCAGGGCCACCGCCCGTAATAACGCCGTAACCAGCATCTACAATCGCTGCTGCGACTTCTGTAGATAATTTATAATAGGTGTCTTCTGTCGGCGTTCTTGCAGATCCAAAAATGGACACACAAGGCCCAATCTTACTCATTTTCTCAAACCCATTTACAAATTCCCCCATGATTTTAAAAATCGCCCAAGAGTCGTTTGTTTTTATTTCATTCCACCCTTTGTGTTTCTGTTCCGGTCCCATAATTCAATTTTATTTAATGCCTACTAATGTAATTCTTTTTTTAAAAACTTAGCAGTATGACTCGTTTTGTTTTTTATAACAACTTCTGGCGTTCCCTTTACAAGAATCTCGCCACCGCCTTTACCACCCTCAGGACCAATGTCTATGATGTAATCAACGGTTTTTATCACATCTAAATTGTGTTCGATAATAATCACCGTATTGCCTTTGTTTACCAATTTATTAAGCACACCCATTAACACGCGAATGTCTTCGAAATGAAGCCCCGTTGTCGGTTCGTCTAAAATATAAATGGTATTTCCAGTGTCGCGCTTGCTCAGTTCTGTGGCCAATTTAATCCGTTGTGCCTCCCCACCAGAAAGCGTAGTACTTTGTTGTCCTAACGTAATGTAGCCCAAACCAACATCTTTAATGGTTTTTAATTTTCGGTGAATTTTCGGAATCAACTCAAAGAAATCCACGCCTTCATCGATCGTCATATTCAAGACATCACTGATTGATTTTCCTTTGTACCTAATTTCTAAGGTTTCTCTATTAAATCGTTTCCCCTGACAGGATTCGCATTCGACATAAACATCTGGCAAGAAGTTCATTTCAATAACTCTCAGACCACCACCTCTACATGTTTCACAGCGTCCACCAACCACATTAAAACTAAAGCGTCCTAATTTGTAACCGCGAATCATGGCTTCTGGGATTTTAGCAAATAAGGCCCTGATTTCTCCAAATACCCCTGTATAAGTAGCAGGATTACTTCGTGGCGTTCGTCCAATAGGTGACTGATTGATATCGATCACTTTGTCTAAATGTTCCAAGCCTTTAATAGATTTATAAGGCATCGGTTCCATCACTCCATGAAAATAATAATTATTTAAAATAGGGTAGAGGGTTTCATTTATTAAGGTCGATTTACCACTTCCTGAAACACCTGTTATTCCAATCATTTTGGCGAGTGGTAACTTTATGGACACATTTTTCAGGTTATTTCCTGTACATCCTTTGAGCTCTAAAAACTTTCCATTTCCTTCTCTACGGGTTTTTGGAACTTCAATTTTTTTAACACCACTCAAATAATCCGCGGTCATAGTGCCACTATTTAGAATGTCTTTTGGCGTTCCTTGACTGATAATTTCCCCGCCATGTTTTCCCGCTTTTGGTCCAATATCAATCACATGATCTGCTTGTTCTATCATCTCTTTATCGTGTTCTACCACAATCACCGAATTCCCTACGTCTCTTAAAGCAATTAAAGATTTGATGAGTTTTTCATTATCTCGTTGGTGCAAACCAACGCTTGGTTCATCTAAAATATACAAGACCCCCACCAGTTGTGAGCCTATTTGTGTAGCCAAACGAATCCGTTGGGCTTCTCCACCAGAAAGAGATTTTGAACTTCTACTGATTGATAAATAATCCAAACCAACATCCAAGAGGAATTGTAAGCGTGTCGAAATTTCTTTAATAATTTCTTTCGAAATGATTTCTTGATTTTTAGAAAGATGATTTGGTAATTCTTTGAACCATTCGGCTAAATCTACCACATCCATTTCAGAAAGTTCGGCAATATTTTGAGAGTTAATTTTGAAGTATAACGATTCTTTTTTAAGTCGAGAGCCTTCACAAGTTGGACATTTAATATTGTCCATATAGCTTTTTGCCCAACGTTGGATGGACGTAGAATCGGCATTCTTGTATTGGCTTTCGATAAAATTAGCGATGCCTTCAAAATTAATCACATAATTACGTGAAACGCCTAAGGTTTTACTATCCACTGAAAAATCATCTTTACCACCGTATAAGATAATCTTTAAGGCTTCCTTTGGGATTTTTGAAATGGGATCCGAAAGCTTGAAATCAAAGCGTCGTCCTATGAGCTCTAATTGTCTAAACATCCAAGATTCTTTCTGAGCACCTTGTGGTGCAAGCCCTCCATTTTTTATAGACAGACTTGTGTCAGGAATGATTTTGGTTTCATTTACTTTATAAAGCGTTCCAATACCACTACAGTCTGGGCACGCGCCTTTGGGAGAATTGAATGAAAAGTTGTTTGGTTCTGGGTTTGGATAGGAAATTCCAGATGTGGGACACATCAAATCTCGACTGAAAAAACGCACTTCTTTGGTGTCTTCTTCAATGACCATCAGCACATTTTCGCCATGATACATTGCTGTATTGATGCTTTCGTTCAGTCGACTTGTGGACTGTGCCGTTGCGTCAATTTTAAGACGGTCGATCACAATTTCAATATCGTGCATTTTATATCGGTCTAGCATCATGCCTTTGGTAATATCGACAATTACACCATCAGTTCTCACTTTCACGAAGCCTTGTTTTGCAATCTGTTCAAACAGCTCTCTGTAATGTCCTTTTCGAGAACGTATGACAGGCGATAAAATGGAGATGCGTTGCCCGTTAAAGGATTCTAATATCAGGTCTTTGATTTGGTCATCGTTATAACTTACCATTTTTTCATTGGTATTATAACTGTAGGCATCGGATCCTCTTGCAAATAGTAACCTTAAAAAATCATAAATTTCGGTAATGGTTCCTACCGTCGATCGGGGCGATTTACTCGTTGTTTTTTGTTCAATCGCAATGACTGGCGAAAGCCCATCAATTTTATCAACATCAGGCCGTTCTAAACTCCCTAAAAACTGACGTGCATAGGCTGAAAAGGTTTCAATATAACGGCGTTGCCCTTCCGCATAAATCGTATCAAATGCCAACGAAGATTTTCCACTTCCTGAAAGCCCTGTAATCACTACCAATTGATCCCGAGGAATCTTTACATCAATATTTTTTAAATTGTGTACTCTGGCACCTTTTACTTCTATAAATTCATCAAACTTGCTCATAAATATGTTCTGTACGCGCTTAATTAGTTGTCATTAAAATAGATCAATACTTCCTTTACCTTCCCTAACAATAGTCACTTCCGTTCCATTGACTTCGATAATCGTTGACGGCTGATTGTCTCCATAACCACCATCAATAACCATGTCAACTTTAGAATTCCATTTTTCAAAAATCAATTCTGGATCTGTAGTGTATTCCAGAATCTCGTCCTCATCATGAATCGACGTAGATACAATTGGATTGCCCAATGCCTTTACAATTTCCAACGCAATTGAGTTATCTGGAATTCGAATTCCAACCGTTTTCTTTTTCTTAAACGGATGCGGCAATGTATTCGCTCCAGGAAGAATAAAGGTATAAGGTCCTGGAAGATTTCGTTTCAAAAGTTTAAATATGGGCGTTTCAATTTGGGTCACATAATCACTCAAATTACTCAAGTCATGACAAATAAACGAAAAGTTTGACCGCTCCAGTTTGACGCCTTTAATTTTGGCAACACGTTCCAAAGCCTTTACGTTGGTAATGTCACATCCCAATCCATAAACTGTATCCGTTGGATAGATAATCAGCCCTCCCTTTTTAAGGACTTCAACCACCTTTTGAATGGCCTTTGGGTTTGGATTTTCTGGATATATTTTGAGAAGTTCGGACATAAAATTCAGTGTGTTTATGAAATGATTTCAAGTTTTGCAAACCGTAGCAATAGCTTTTTAACACCTCCCGTTTCAAATTTAATTTCAGCCTTCAAATCCGCTGCTTTTCCTTCGATACTTAACACATTTCCTTTTCCAAATCGTTGGTGATTCACAACATCACCTACAATTAATTTATTGTCAAATAAGTTAGTATTGGGTTTTGTTTCACTGACCTTTTTTAAATTCTTAGGTGTCGATATTTGAAATTTCTCTTGAACTTTTGGCTTGGCTTTCATGTAAGCCGGCTTCTTGTAGCGCACCGTATTTGGGTCCACATCTCCAAAAATATCAGCACTTAACATCGGGTTGAAACGGCGTTCTTCTTTAGGCGTGACAATCTCCAAATACTGCTCATCAATTTCTTCGATAAAGCGACTGGGTTCTGAATCTACGAGTTTCCCCCAGCGGTATCGCGAGAGGGCATAGGTCAGATAGGCTTGTTTTTCAGCACGGGTCAACGCCACGTAAAATAAACGGCGTTCTTCTTCCAATTCTTCACGTGTACTCATGCTCATTGCACTCGGGAATAAATCTTCTTCCAAACCAACAATATACACATACGGAAACTCCAATCCTTTTGCCAAATGGATGGTCATCAATGCCACCTTGTCGCTGTCGTCACCTTCTTCATTATCTAAGTCCGTTGCCAGAGCAACATCTTCTAAAAACTCTGCAATGGATCCTGTGGAGTCCGCTAATTCTTGTTGTCCTTCCACAAAATCTTTGATCCCATTCAGCAATTCTTCAATGTTTTCCAAACGGGTAATGCCTTCGGGAGTTCCATCTTTTTTAAACTCCTGAATCAATCCACTGGCTTTACATACATTCTCTGCCAAATCAAAGGCATTCATTGTTTGACTCATCACCTTAAAACTTTCAATCATCGTTGTAAAGTTTTGCAGTTTGGTTTTAGTCCCCGCATTGATGTTTATGGGAAGCTCATGAAGGTGTTTTAGAATTTCAAAAATGGTTTTATTATGTTCATTGGCAGATACAATTAGACGGTCAATCGTTGTTTGACCAATCCCTCGCCCAGGAAAATTAATGATCCGTTTTAAAGCCTCTTCATCTGAAGGATTGATGATAATTCTCAAATAGGAGAGGACATCTTTTATTTCTTTTCGTTGATAAAAGGACAAGCCTCCGTAAATCCGATATTCCAAACCTCGTTTTCTCAAGGCATCTTCAATCGATCGCGATTGTGCATTGGTACGATACAGTACGGCAAAATCACCATTCTTGGCTTGGTTTTGCATCTTGTTTTCAAAGATAGTACTGGCAATATAACGCCCTTCGTCACCATCCGTTAATGATCGGTTGACAATAATTTTGGGACCTTCTTCATTCGCCGTCCAAACTACTTTTTCTAGCTTGGTTTGATTTTTTTCAATAATAGAATTGGCAGCATTCACAATGTTTTTTGTCGAACGGTAATTCTGTTCCAATCGGAACATTTTTACATTGTCATAATCCTTTTGAAAATTTAAGATATTATTGATGTTCGCTCCTCGAAATGCATAAATACTTTGGGCATCATCTCCCACAACACAAATGTTTTGGAAACGGTCCGAAAGTGCTCGTACAATTAAATATTGAGAGTGGTTTGTATCTTGATACTCATCCACTAAAATATACCGAAAACGATCTTGATATTTTGCCAACACTTCAGGGAATCGTGTGATTAATTCGTTGGTTTTGAGTAATAAATCATCAAAATCCATCGCACCCGCTTTGAAACAACGGGATACATATTCTTTATAAATCTCGCCCATTTCGGGGCGTTTTGCCATGACATCCGCTTCCTTCAGATCGGGATTTTGAAAATAGGCTTTGACCGTAATCAAACTGTTTTTATAGGAGGAGATTCGAGATTGGACTTGCTTGTATTTATAGATGTCTTTATCCAGTTTTTTCTCCTTTATAATCGAAGAAATTAAGCGTTGCGAATCTTGTGTGTCATAAATCGTAAAATTGGAAGGGTAGCCCAATTTATCGGCTTCAATACGTAATATTTTTGCAAATACAGAGTGAAAGGTTCCCATCCACAGGTTTTTCGCTTCGCTATCTCCTACAATCGAAGAAATACGTGTTTTCATTTCACGAGCCGCCTTGTTGGTAAAAGTGAGGGATAAAATATTAAAAGGATCCACACCTTCGCTCATCAAATAGGCGATGCGGTAGGTGAGGACTCTGGTTTTTCCAGAACCTGCACCTGCGATGATAATCATTGGTCCTTCTTTTTGAAGGGTGGGCGCTAATTGTGCCTCGTTAAGTTGACTTAAATATTGTTTCAAATTTCGTTTTTTCTAAGACGTGAAATTAAGGAATGTAATTCGTATTTTTAAAAGGAAGTCCTATAAATTATAAACAATTCTAGGGAAGTTACTAAAAGCGTTTGAAGACATTAATTTTTGCTTTTATATTGAAGGAAATTATTAACTTGGCATTTATTAATCAACACATCACACATTTAAATGGAAATTGAGTTTTATAGCCTTATCATGTATTGCATTCCAGCCCTTATAACAGGTGCGATTGCGTATTTATTTTTCAAAGAGTACACCAACAACGAAAGTAAAAGACGTCACTATATCCTTCATAAATCGCTTCAAAAAGAAGTGCTTCCTGTAAAACTTCAGGCGTATGAGCGTTTGGCGTTGGTTTTGGAGCGTATGGCTCCCAATAATTTACTCATTAGAATTCAACCTATTTCTCAACGAAAGGAAGATTATGAGCAGTTACTGATTCAGAATATCGAACAAGAGTTTGAGCATAATTTAGCTCAGCAAATCTATTTGTCGGAAGAATGTTGGAACATCATTTTAACCGCTAAAAACACGACCATTCAATTTATTAGAAATTGTGACATTTCAAACAGCGCCGAATCCGCTGATAAATTTCGCGAATTAGTCCTCACAAAATCGATGGATATGCCATCACCAAGCAATGCTGCCTTAGCGTATTTAAAAAATGAAGTGAGTAATTTACTAACGTATTAAAGTGGATTGATGCAAAACACATTACTTCAAACTCCCATTGATTATCTGAAAGGTGTAGGGCCTGGGCGTGCCGAAGTATTGCGTAAAGAATTAGGGATTCAGACCTATCAAGACCTGATTAATTTATTTCCAAACCGGTACATCGATCGCACGCAATTTTATAAGGTTTCTGAACTGCAACCTACCAATGCTGAAGTTCAAATTGTCGGTCAGATTACAGGATTCAAAGAAATTGCTCAGAAACGTGGTAAACGCCTTGTAGCAACCTTTAGAGATGAAACGGGCTACGTGGAATTGGTTTGGTTTAGAGGCCATAAATGGATTCGTGAGCATCTGAAAACGCATACGGATTATGTGATTTTTGGAAAGATCAATTTGTTCAATGGGACTTTTAGTATGCCGCATCCCGATATCGAACTCAAAACAGATTATGACAAAAGCCTGTCGAAAGCGATTCAACCCATTTATCCCTCCACAGAAAAATTAGCGAACCGAGGCATTTCGAACCGTGTGATTTGTAAGATCATGGAACAATTGTTTTTGCAATTGAATGGGCGATTTGAAGAATCGCTTTCTACGGAGATTTTAGAACATCAAAAACTAATATCTAAAAGCGAAGCTTTTTTAAATGTACATTTTCCAAAGACTCAAAATTTACTGAGTCTGTCTCAATTTCGTTTAAAGTTTGAAGAATTATTTTACATCCAGCTTCAGCTCATTCTTAAAAACATCATTCACAAGACCAAAATAAAGGGCTACCGATTTGAAACCGTCGGTTCCTATTTTAACACCT
>Ga0209094_1000784_pt1 | contig 21197 bp, 12 predicted proteins | sample COGITO_mtgs_1004_2_FD_184790 | JGI IMG/M metagenome (GOLD analysis project Ga0209094, IMG submission 184790) | Pelagic marine microbial communities from North Sea - COGITO_mtgs_100430 (SPAdes) (version 2) | ecosystem: Environmental > Aquatic > Marine > Epipelagic ...
GATTTTTATCTCTTACTGCAATGTAAAGCAGAAAATCTATTTGCCCCGCTAAATGGTAAATATTCACAACTTCAGGTAACAAAGACATTGCGTTTTTAAAATGATCAACTTGATCTTTTGTGTTTTTGGTTAATTTTATAGCAACCATTGCTTCTATATTAGTACCCAATTTTGAAGAATCAACAAAAGCATGAAACCCGAAGAATATTTTTTTTCTCTGTAATTTCCGCATCCTTTCAGAGCAAGTAGATTCAGCAATACCAGCTTCTGCAGCAATTTGCTTATTAGATAATCTAGCATTTTTCTGTAAAAGTTTAATTATCTGCTCATCAGTTTTGTCTAATTCGTTATAAGAGTTGTTTTTTCGAATATTCTCCATTTTTTTAATATTTTATTGTTTATATCAATGCTAATAAATAATAATACAAAATTATATCTAATTAAAGTACATGTCGTTAATAAATTAAAAATAGAATCTTGTATTATGTAAATTAGAATCTAGATGTTAAAAAAATCTAAAAGGATCCCTTTTATTTTGGCATTGGCAAGCGTTGGATATTTATTCGCTGATTTTTATTGTTTTAATAAGGAGCTCATGAATGCTACGCATTTGTGTGTAAAATAAATTGCCAGAGCAATTTGATTTTATAAAACAATCGAACGATTGGTAGAGCAATTTTATATAATAGCAAATTATAGCTACAAATGACTTTCTTTATAATTCTAATATCTTAATCCGTGAGAATCGTGTATTTTAATTTTTAATGACCCAAGTTCCAATTATTCCAATGAAAACAAATGCTTCTGGAATATTTTATATGATAGCGAATTATAGCTAACAATAATATATATACTAGAAGCCCACAATTAGCTTGACATAATTACTATCGATATAAGTCTAAAGACCTTATATCTGCAATTATGTCAAATATCGCCCAAAAGCGCTATTTCGTTAATTGTTATGAAATGTACTATAATTTATATTATAGAAAGGTAAAAATTTAATGGTTTTGGGGCTTTACAAGAAAAAGATAAAAGCTGGCAGAAAAATAATTGACGTCAATTTCACCATTAGGTAACTTTCATATTATATTGAGTACAGTAATAATTTACTGTGCGAAAAAAAATTAAATTACATATAAAAGATAAGCGAGAATCATTTGGTGGAAACATCAAACGACCTTATTTTTTGTTTCTTGAAATGGGAGAGAAGCAGTTTGTTTTTTCGAATAAAGTAAAAGCTCAAAAATGGCTTGTTACATTTGAAAATAACCTAAATACTTTAATACAAGAGTTAATTTTAAATATACCTAAACTTTACACCTATAATACTTTACTTTCATTAAGTATGGATTACCCAAAACAGAAAAATATGAGAGGAAATCTAGATTATTCTATGGAATGTTATTGGAGAATTTATAATTCTAATTATGTTACTTCGATAGGAAAAGAAGTGAATAATATTTATTATGAGATTGAAGAACAGATGGAGTTTTATAAGAAATTGCTAGGTAAGATTAGTAGAAATCAAGCTTTATTAACACAAATTAAAACTGAAATTAAACACTTAAAGTATTTAAAAAATGATATTGATGCCTTATTTGATGTGGATAAAGTATTACTATCTCTAGGTAGAATGGAGAAAACGAAAACAATAAATCAGTCTGAACATTATTTAAGAATTGCTTAGATAATTTTCTTTTTTGTGTAACTTTTAAACATTTATTTACCAAAATTCCAACATCATAAAATTTTTACAGGTTCATATTTAATGCAATCATTTCAGGTTCATTATAATAGCGTTTTGTATGCAAACCATCACTCTTTATGAATGCTACACCTAGCGCATTTAAAACAGTGTAATCTTCTTCTTTAGTCTCTATAAACTAATCTTTTAAGTTTTAAATTCAATTTGTTATTCTAATTGTTTTTCCCTTTATAAAAAATATTAGTTTTAATTCTTAAAATAGACATTTTAAGCTTGTTCTTTATTTAATCACTCTTCTGTGTTCTTTTGTTATGAAAATTGCTAAAACACCACTTTAAACCATCTTAATTGGTTCATTAGAGTTATGGTCATTTTTTTTTTATTTTTTTTGATTTTTTTTTCGTTTGAAAGAGGTAAAAAAAAAAATAGAAATTTTTAATTTCTTCTTTTTTCACTTCTTGAAGAGTACACGTAGTAGAAAATTTTTTTAATGCGAGTACAACGAACTATTTTTCAATTCTAGAAATTCTATAAAACAAAAAAAACTTTTTAGTTTTTTGTTCGTTTTGTCACATTTCGTTTTGAAAAGTCGGTCGTACTTTTGCTTTATAAAAACTTTCATACGATTATTACGTCATGCGTTTAGATTAATTATTAATTACAATTTCTTTGTATAATAATAGTATTTTTTGAAGTGGTAATTTTGTGGTTGAATTTAGGTTGTTGTTTTGAGGTCCATAGTAACACCTCTTGCCAGACACCGTAATCGGATAATTATTTTGCTTAGTTTATTGATTATCAGTATTTTAACCCCAAATGTTAAATTTCTGTTAACAAAACACTTAAAGCTTTGAAAAACAGACTAATACATATTTACTTGAAAATCAGCTATTTAACAAAATATCATTATAATAGTTAGTACCTGTTTTGATGTTTTTTTATTACCTATTTATAATATAATTTTATTATTTGAAAAAATAATGCATTAAAAAAAAGATTACAGACTTTTTTTTAATGGAAATATTAAAACCATACTATTTGTTTAGAAAAAATTAAATTAAAAATATACTTGAAGTTGTAACCAAAAAAAAGTAAGAAAATTAAATTAAATGTATATATAAATAATAAAATAAGCATTATAGATTCTGTTAGTGAACCTAAACAGATACGAACGAAAACTTTTAAAAGGCAGGTATAACAATCTGACGTTAATCAATAAAGACAGGCAGATAATTAGAATGAAGAAATATATGAATTAGAATCATTTTTTTAAAATTATTAAAGTCTTTAAAAAAATAATTTAAAGTAATTGAATATCTTTCTTAAAAGAGTTCTATTTTTATACTTAAAATTAAAATTGCTAAATGAAAAATCAGTCCAAACACATAGACACTTATTTATCACTTTCAGAAAGCTTACGTTTTAAGCTATGGGCAGTAATTGGTAAAGACATAAATAAAAAAAATCAGATAAATACATATTTAAAAGATAAGGGTTTTACAGTATTAAATGTTGGTGCTGAATTATCTGATTTATATGAAGAAATTGAAAAATCAGATCAGCCTATTCACGACATAGGTCAAAAAATAAAAGAATGGTTTCTTTCCAAACCAGAGAAACTAATATTAACAAATGCGAGTATTTTATACGATAAAGCATTTATGAATATTTCTCCAGTTGGTGCTTTTAAATATAATGCGCGTAATAAACATTGTGTATTATTTTTAGAAGATGAAAATCTATTTAGTAATAGAGTGTCTTATGGTCAAGTTGGTAGTGATGATTATTATGATAAGGATATTAACGATATTCTAATTACAAAAATTGATGATATTGATGATAATTATATAAGCATCGCTTCAGAAGGACCTATCGATTATTCTTTAATAGAAAAGAAAGACTTTGATGAAAATGCCATTGGTAATTTATTTAACTACACAGTTATTAAAGATGTTATTGATATTGATACAGATTTAAAAGAATCTGATTTTCAAGACGAATTAATTTCAAGTTATATAATAACAGAAGGTTTAGAACAACAAGTTATAGATTTCTATGATAATTTAGAACAGCCCAATCATAAAGCGGTTAAAATTATTGGTAATTACGGTAGTGGTAAATCTCACTTAATTGGATTTTTAATAAGTACAGTTGCATATCCGGAAAAAAGGAAATTAATAAAAAACTTAAAAGTTCGTGAGAAAGCAGAAAAAGTAAATCGTAATTTCTTTTCTGTTCAATTTGAGCTGCAACCTGTTAATGTAGATTTAGCATATTTCTTTTTTAAAGAAGTAGAGAAACAGATAAAAAGAGATTACAATATTGAGATTCCTAAATATGAAGATGGTAAAACGTTAAACATAAAAGACCATCTTATCTATATTATAGAAAAATTAAAAGAAACAGATGCCTCTAAAGGTTTATTAGTTATTGTAGATGAGGTTTCAGATTTTATCCAATCAAAAGAAAGTTATCAAATAAAAAGAGACTTCCAGTTTTTAAGAGTTGTTGCTCAAGTATGTCAAGCAAATGATATGCTTTTGGTAACTTCAATGCAAGAGGATATTTATTCAAGTCCAAAATTAAAAAACATTGCTGCAGACGAAGATAGAATTAGTCAACGTTTTCAAAACATTATCATACGTCGTGAAGCTGTTAAACAAGTTATAGCGCAAAGAATTGTTGCAAAAACTTCTGAGCAAAAGTTAGAAATTGAGCAGAAGCTAAAACCTTTTATTGAAAAAATTGAAGATGTAGGTAATAAACAAGAAGAATATATAGAGCTATTTCCATTTACACCTTTTCTGTTAGACCTTTTTCATGAACTACCTTATTTTGAGAAACGTGGTATTATTCAATTTGCGCAAACCGAATTAAAATACGTTATAGGGAAGCCATTTCCTTACTTCTTTACTTTCGATCGTATTTATGATATTTTAGCAAATAACCCAAACAACAAAAATTTAGAAGGTGTTTATGATTTAGTTAAAATTGTAAATATTGTAAAAGACAAGATTATAGGAAATCTAGAATCAAAGCTTCAAGAAAATGCTATTAAGATAATCAAAGGATTGGCTATTTATTCATTATGGAGTAAAGGTGAAAACGGCGCTACTGCAAAAGAATTAGCAGAAAGGTTAATGATTATTCCAGAGAATAAAGCCTTTGAAGCATTTATGCAAGTGTCTTTAATAGTTAAAAAAATTAGGGAAGCTACAGATGGTTTTTATTTAAAAATTGTACGTGATGAAGCTACAGGAAATGATTACTTTAAGTTTGACCCTGCAATAGATGGTAAAGATCCTGAAGAAAGAATTGACAATGAAATTGTGGCTGTAGGTGGAGATGAGTCTAAACAAGAAGCAATTTTATTTGAGCAGATTCAAGAAATTTTAGATTTAACAAATTACAAAAACACACCAAACATATTTGAAAGTGAAGCACCTTGGTTAACAGTTAAATCTTTTAGAAAAGGTTTTGTTATTTTTCAAAGAAAAGGTCAAGAGGTAAGTAGTATTGAAGATTCAGATTATGTGATTAATTTTATTTCTCCTTATAGTAAACACGCACCAATAAAATATGCAACCAATCAAATTAATATTAAGTTAGACTTTGGTAAACAAGAGAATTTAGAATTAATCAAACGTATTGTTGCTATTAAGTCTTTAAAGGATAAAAATATCCTTGGTGCTGTAATGAGCAAAAAATTAGATGAAACCATTAATGGGTATAGAAATCCTGCAGGTGTAGTTGTAACAGGTATTAAATTTAGAATGGCAAAATGGGTTGCTAATCTATCTGAAACTACTTTAAATGGTGAAGCCATTTCTATAAAATCTATATTAGGTAAGGAACATAATAATTTATCAGAAATCGTTAAAGAGTTAAAAGGAAAAGTATTTGACAATTGTTTTAATGAGCAATTTCCAGAGCATCCTAAATATGCAGAGTACTTATCATCTTCTAATATCAAAAACTCATTATCTTCTATAACAGATGAGGTTGTAAAAGGTAATTTTAGAGCAATGAGTCATAGAGCAAAAAACTTTATGATGTCTTTAAATTTACTGAATGATAATGGTGACCCAGACGTATCTGCAAATAAATTTACACAGATAATTTTATCAACTGTAGATGCAAAAAAAGGAAAGGTTGTAGATATAGAAAAGGAGTTAGTTAATCAACTATCTAAAAGACCTTATGGTGTAGAGGCACAAATAACGCACTTTTTATTAATCGTACTTACTACTTTGGGTAAAATAGCATTAAAGGCTAGAGGAGGTGATGAAATAGATATTACCAATGTAAGAGAGAAATTCAGAAACATAAGTCAGTTTGAAAATATAGTATATGTAATTAAAAAGGATGAACTATCTTATGATTTTGCACAAAACCTGTTAAATGCTTTAGGGTTAAATGGTGCAGCAATACTTACTGAAAAAAGTCGAAATGAAGCTTTTGTAGGGTATAAAAATAGGGTTAATGAAATTATCTCTGATAGATCCGTTTTAGGCGCCTTTATATCTAAACTAGAAAATCGTTCACAATTATATTTAAACCTTGATGATGTGCGAAAAATGCTTCAGAAGGTTGATGTGTTAGATTGGAAGTTGTTGGAAATTAATAATCACGCCAAATTCAACATTCTAACAAAATTTGCTCCACAACTTGCTGATATTTCAGAAGCAATCCAAACGTTATCAGATTTAAAGGGGGCAATTATAGTGTATAACAAGGATATCCACAATGGTATGCGTTATATGCAAGAAGCTATAGATATCGTAGAAGCAAATAATTCTTATGAAAATGCAGAAGTAGTATTACCAATTCTAAAGCAACATTACCAAGAGACTAATAAAATTGTTTCAGATTTTAATAAATTTAAACAGCTGCAATATCGTTTTCCTTTAGTTGGTAAACTACAAGCTTTTAAAAACACTTATGTAAAAGAGTTCTATTATCCTGCATTACAAAATACAATTGGTAACAAAGTACAATGGAAAACTTTAGAGAAATTAGAAAGTAATTCAGAGTTAAAAGTAGCCAAGGTATTAGCAGAATTAGATTGTAATGTAGCCGCTAAATTGATTGATAAATTGAAAATTTGGAATGATTTAAACTCTTATAAAGCGTCAAATATTGATATTGATGAATTATATCATAACCCTTTTGATAATGGTTCTATGTTTATGAAAAGACCTCATAATTATGGTGATATAAATGGAATTATTAAAAATATAACTGATGATGTTAGTGTTATCTATAAAGAATATTGCAATGCAACTGTAAAAGAAATAATTAAAAATAAGGACCAACTTAAATTAGCAAGACTATCTGATAGTCAAAAACAAATGATACAAGGTATTATAGATACAAATAAACTTCCTGCTAGTATTGATGATTCTTTTGTGCGAGCAGTGAATGAGTTGTTCAAAAATATTAAAATTGTAACCTTAAACAAGGCAAAAGTAATTGCTTCAATTTTTGGAAATAATGATTTAGTTACTGTAAGGCAAATGGAAAATGCTTTCTACGATTTAGTAGAAAAAATTAAAAAAGAAAACAAAGGAGAAGAAATTAGGATTAAAATTCAGGAATAAGCAAGATGGACTATAAAGAAGATTTACGTAAAAAATTACCAGAATTAAAAAAAATAGAAGGCTTTCCTAAAGGAGAGGATGAAGATATTATTAGTTTATCAAACCCACCTTTTTATACTGCTTGTCCTAATCCTTATTTAAACGATTTTATAGATAAGAATGGAGAAAAATATGAAGAAGTAAGTGATGCTTATCATAAAACACCTTTAACAGATGATATTGATACTAAAAAATCAGATAAACTTACAAGAGCTCATTCATATCACACAAAATCACCTTTTAATGCAATTCAGCAATATATCGAGCATTATACTAAACCCGGTGATATTGTATTAGATTGTTTTAGTGGTTCTGGAATGACTGGTATAGCTGCACAAAAAAGTAAAAGGAAATCTATCCTTTTAGATTTATCACCAATTGCTTCATATTTGTCCTTTAACTATAATTCCTCTATAAGTCCTGATAGATTTTTAACGAAAGCAGGTGAGATATTGTCGGAATTAGAAGTTGAATTAGGTTGGTTATACGAAACAAAACATATAAACAATGAAAAGGGGAAGATAAACAGTATAATATTTTCTGAAAATTTTTCTTGCCCAATGTGTAATACAACATTTCCATTGTGGGAATATGCTGTAAATCACGAAGAAAAAAGAATGGACAATCCTTTTCAATGTAAAAACTGCAGCGCCTCAATTAAAAAATCTGAATGTAAAAAAGTATTTGAAGATATTTATGATGAATCTTTAAGTAAAAGTTTTTCCCAATCAAAAGTTACACCAGTTGAAATGGTTTATACATTTAATAAAAAAAGATTCAAAAAAGTACCAGATGCAGATGATATTAAATTAATTAAGAAAATTGATAAGTTAAAAATACCATTTTGGCATCCAACAGATAAAATACCTGCAGGTCATAATTTAAATCAACCTATAAGGGCTCAAGGGTATAAAAATGTTCATCATTTATTTACGAAAAGAAACTTATATGCACTTTCCTCTTTGTTTCACAAAATTAATTTAGTTGAAGATTTTGATATTAAGAATAAATTAAAAATAACATTTAATAGTTTACTGTTGAGAGCAAGTAGGAAAGCTATTCTGGCTATAGGATATTACTTTAATGGAGGTGGTGGTTACATTGCAACTATAAGTGGTAATTGGTATATACCTTCTTTAAATGTTGAAGTACCTGTTTTTGAGCAATTTAAAAATAGGGTAAAAAAGATTAATGAAATTAATTTACAAAAATTCGATAAGAAAGACATTTGTATTTCTACTCAATCATCTACGGATTTTTCAAATATACCAGAAAATTCTATTGATTTTATTTTTGTAGACCCTCCTTTTGGTGAAAATTTAATGTACTCAGAATTGAACTTTTTATATGAAAGTTGGAATGGTATCATAACAAATCAAAAAGATGAGGCTATTATGAATTCTGTTCAAAATAAAGGATTAGAAGATTATAATTTATTAATGCAAAAATCTTTTGAAAATCTATTTAAAGTATTAAAACCTAATAGATGGATTACTATAGAATATCATAATTCAAGTTCTAAAATATGGAATGGTCTCCAAGAAAGTCTTACGAAAGCAGGTTTTGTAATTGCACATACTTCTGTCTTGAAAAATAAAGGTGGTAGCTTCATAATAAATGTTTCTCCCAATTCAGTGGCTAATGATTTGATGATAAGTGCCTATAAACCAAAAACAAGTTTTATTGAGAAATTTACTACACAAGCTGGTCACAATTCAGAATTAGATTTCATTGAAATGTTTTTACAAAGTTTACCTGTTAAAGCTATGATAGAAAGGACAGAAAAGATGTTATACTCTAAAATGATTGGATATTATTTATTAAGCGGGTTTGAAATCAATTATGATTCTAATTATTTTTATAAAATGTTAAATACAAACTTTATAGAACAAGATGGTTATTGGTTTACATCAAATCAAATTAATACATATGTAGAGCACAAGAAAATGCTAAAATTAGAAGGGTTAAATAATAGTAAAGATGGTAATCTTTTACTTTTTGTTAGTGATGAAAAGTCAGCTCTTTTATGGCTTAATAGCTTTTTGTTGCTTCCAAAAACTTTTTCTGACATTCATACTGCTTTTAACCAATTAGCAAAAATTCAAGGAGATCAAGTACCGGAATTATTATCCTTACTAGAAGATAATTTTATTAAGGAAAATAATCTGTATCGAAGACCTACTTCAGAAGAAGAAAACTCTAGTGTAAATTCAAAAAGGGAAAAATCGTTACTACGTGAGTTTGAAGGTTTATTTTTAAGAGCTAAAAGTGAACGTAAAAAGATAAAAGAAGTACGTAAAGAAGCATTGGTTTATGGTTTTGAAGTATGTTATAAAGCCAAACGTTTTAAAGATATTTTAGTGCTTGAAGAGCGTTTAGATAATAAAATTATAGAAAACAGCTCAGAGTTAAACGACTTTGTGGAAGCTGCTAAAATAATGGTAGAAGGTATTAGTTAATGGTTTGGCAACAACGTATAATTACTGTATTAAATTTAACAGACAAATCTCCAAAGATTATTTCTGATACTACAGGTGTGTTGTTTACTCAAAACTTTAAGGCGTATTTATTAGCAGAAAATATACAAGTTATATATTCAGATGCTAGTTCTAAAATGTTGGCTGCTGCTAATAGTAATCAACCGATAATTTTTATAACTTCTAAAAAAACAGTTCCACAATTTTTAAAATCATATTTCGAGCATAAAGCCTTTGAACATTCGCAACTACCAATAAATGGTGATGTATCTATTTTAAAGTCTTATGATGCTAAAACGATTGTTGCTATTTGTAATTATATTTTTGCTAATAATGCACATATAGTATTGTCTAAATCAAATAGCGAAGAACTTTTAGAAAAAGCAATAAATTATAGTAAATTAAAGGCTTTACAAAATATTAAAACTTCTTTAAATAAATTGTTAATTGAAGAAAAGAACATAACAAATGTTATTAATATAGCTAAAAATTGGGGTACATTAATTTATGACTCTTATCAGCAAAATGATGATAGTTTTTTAGAAGATATTTCAAAAATAGATGAAGCTGTTAAAGAATTTATAGATAACAAAACCTTTGAGCAAATTACTTTTGCTTCTACAGCATCAAAACCTTTGTCTATAGATAAAATAATACATCACATTAAAAGTGAAAAAGAAAACAAAGTAGCTTTATTGTGTTTTGATTGTATGGGTATAGCAGAATGGAATCTATTAAAAGAATATCTTATAGATTTAGATATTTCATATAAAGAACAATATGTGTTTACATTATTACCATCGGTAACATCAATTTGTAGAACAGCTATATTTCACGGTTCAACCGATGTATATGATATAAAATACCCAGGTAGAAAAGATGAAGCCAAAGCATTTGCAGAGTTTTTTAAAGATAAACAGGCCAAATATTTTGTAGAAGATGATATTATTAATGAAGATACATTATTAGGATATGATACAATAAGTGTGTTGTTTAATTTCTTTGATGATTTGTGTCACAGCACCCTTTTTCCTGCGAATGAAAATACAAAGGCAATTTATTTTAATAACTGTAAACAATATTTAGAGAAATCTAATGTAAAACAAACCATTAAAACATTATTAGATAATAATTTTTCGATTCACTTTTGTTCAGATCACGGTTCTGTAATAGCAAAAGGAAATGGAGAAAGGTTACAAAAATATTTAATAGATGATTTTGCAAAAAGAGCAGTAATTATTCCAGAAGAAGCATCAGCTTTAACACAATTTGAAAAGATTGATATTCCATTCGTTAAACATAAAAAATTATTGTTACCTGAAGGAAGAACAATGTTTACTCAAAAAGATAAAATAGAAATTAATCACGGAGGTATCAGTTTAGAAGAGATTGTAGTTCCGTTTATTACAGTGATAAAATGATAGGATACGATAGACCATTAAAAGCAGAATGGATATATAAATCATTGCAGTTAGTAAAGCCAGGTCATAACCCAAAAGAATTTTATGAAGGCTATGATAATATTGCAGTAGAATTAACAGGTAAAGATGGTAGAAGAAAAACAAGAACTGTTTTATTTAGAACATTTATTTTTAATTTCCAAGAGAAAACCTCTATAGTAGAAGATAATATTTTAATCACATTATGCAGTGAAAAAAGTTTCGATTATATGAAGCCAATATTACTTTCAAAGTTTATTTTAGATTATGAAATATTAAAACAATTTTCAAATCTTTATGCCAACATATTTGATGATTCTCAAGAGATAAGCACAAAAGCAATAACAGCACGTATGGTAGAATCTTTTGGTGATGCAGAAATTATCAAAAGGTCCACAAGAGCATTTCTAAAAACACTGCAATCATTTAGTGTTGTAGAACCAATAAATAGTACAACATATGCGCAACTGCCTAAATTAGAACTATCAATAGAACAGGTAAAAGATATATTGTTATTATATGCAGTATCAAATCATACAAAACAAATTGATTTAAAGCATTTAGATAAATCGTTATTTGCATATTACAAAACACCCGCACTTTCAACAATAGCCAATACTTATCACACACAATATTGGGAATATATTAGAGGCTCAGATAGAGAATTATTAATATTGAAATAGTTAGTTATGAAAGATTTTTTTAAATTTATATTAAAATTATTTTTGAAAGCTTTACTACCTGCTTTTTTAATTTATTTTTCTAAAACAACCTTTATTTCTGATATACTTATTAAAAATGATTTTATAGTTTCTGAAGCTAATGTTTCAGGTTATAAATTTTGGGCTTTTTTAATAGGTACGGTTATTGCAGGTATAATATTGCCAATTGAATTGTATATTACAAAAAAGAAATTAAAGAAACAGAAAAGATTAATTAGGGCACAAGTAGATATAATTTTAGTCCAAATAGCTCATGATTTGGAATTAGTCTCTGGTGATTTATTTATTCGAGTATTTAAAGTGAAAAAATGGTTTTATTCAAGTAAAGTGCAATTAATTGATTTTCATTTAGAAGATATTACTGTAAGGATAAATGGCAAAAAGAAACTAGTTTTTGAAGTTGATAATGGTATTGCTGAAGGTGTTGTTGGTAAATCATTTTTTGAACAATCATTTTTAGTAGATTATAATATATCTCAAGATGCTAATTCATACGCCTTGTCAGCAGAACATATTAGCAGAATTGGTGAAGTGAAATTTTGTTGCGCTGCACCAATAGTTTATTCTAAAAAGAAAATTAAATACGTAATTAGTATTGATTCAGATAAATCTACTCGTAAATCAGCTGCAAAAACTAAGTTATTGAGAAGAAATTTAGTATATTTATCTCAGTTATTTGACGAATTTATTTTATAAGATTAATAAGATGGCAAAACAAAGCAAAAATAAAAGAGAATTAAAAGTTAGGGTTAACAGAGCAATGCATAGAGAGGTGAAATCTTTTGAAGCTAAAAGTCTATTTTCTTTTTTAGATAGTTATTCAGCATCTTCAAAAAAATATAATTCCTTAGATATTAAGGTTGATTCTAATTTGGTTAAGGCAAAATAATTCCCCACAACACAAAACCTCGTTTTTTTTTTAAAGCGCCCGAAATTTAAAATTTATTAACATTAAATAGTATAAAATATATCCAATAAGCCCTTAACTGTTTCCAAAATTATATGAAGCCTTGATTTTTTTTCTTTTGCTTCAAGACACTATTTTAAATAATTAATTTACTCTCAATTTTTAAAATTCCCAATGATCAAAAAAGAGAAAAAGATTAATTAAATTTCTATATACAAGTGTATAGAAATTTATTTTTCTTAAAATTTATGTTCTCCTGGAATTCCATGAGAAATTCGGAGCATTCATGAACACGTTTATAGGAATATTAAAGACTTGAGAAATTTCTAAAATTTTTTATTTCGTACATTTTATCGATTTATCGATTTTTAATGGGAGTAAAAAGGTTGACTTTTATTTTTCCGCTGCCAAGCGATAGATAATTGTGTATTAATAATAAAATACTATATTTACACAAACTGTACTATAATGTTCTGCGTTATGTAACTTGAGCTTTGGTTAAAAGCGAAAGTTGTTACTACAGTTTCTTGAAAAAATTTATTCTCAAAAGTTTCTTTGCGATGTTAATGGAACACTTTTTATGCGACGACGTAGGAGGGAAGCATAATATGTGTGGAATGGAAATTATAATTTAAACTTTAAGTTTTAATATAAAAGGGCTAGAAATATAATCTGGCCCTTATTATTTATTTATAATCTTTGAAGATTAATTGCTCCAAAAACACCAATTATCATTGTTATAATTAAGGTTGGCAACATTAAATGCAACCAACTAAAATCTTGTTTTGTTGCATAAAATTTAGCTTCATGATTTTTCCAATTTAAAGAATCGGCAGATTTTTTATCAAATACTTTGGTATAAAACCCTAAACGTAAATCTTCATGAAATTTGCTAAGAGCTTTTAAAAACTCTAAATGACTAATCATATCTGTTCCAGCTAAACTATTAAAGCTTAACTGCGCATGCATGGTTGGAATAAAAAACGCAATATTTTCGCTAACTGTATTACGTTTCATTACTTTTTCCATCATCTCCTTACTGGTACCTTCTGCAGCTAAATCTCCCATGTGTTGCATGCCATAATACCAAATCCAACTGAATTCATCTTCTGGTACAGAATACTTTGCAAACTGTGGATAAGCTTCTAAAAATCCAGTCATGGTTGCATCTTTTTCTAAATCCCATTTTTCATGATAGCCATCACGTTGCTCTACCATAGCATCTAAAGCTTCAGGAACTTGGTATGTGTTAATCACGTAATTATTTACAATTGCTGGAATTAAAATAGTTAAAACCACCCAAATAGAAATTAAAGCTAAGGCATTAAAACTAGACGATTTTAATAACGATACCATCCATAAACATAGTGCGCTCCAGAAACATAAATACAAAATACTTTGTAAAAATATGGCCCAAAAATTTTGGTTTAACGGAATCTGTAAAATAGCACTTGCCATAAATAAAAGCAGTACTAAAACAGCAAAAACAAACAGTATTCTAACGATTAGTTTTTTGAATAAAAAGGATGCTTTTTTAGAAGTTTGTGCTGCCAATATTTTCCATGTGCCTAACTCTTTTTCTTCAGAATATAAGTTAAAAGTCATGGCTATTAATATTAATGGAAACAGATAAATAATGACAAACCCTAAATCTAAATTTCCAGACATTAATAAGGATGGGTTTTCAAAATCAGTATCGTATTTCTGACCTTCTAATCCTCGAATAGTTACGGTTTGCAATAGCGGATTAACATCACTCTGACCAATAGAAATAGCATTAATATTTTCAGGTTTATTAATTAATGTAAAACGCAAGTAATAAAGAAGTAAACCTAAATCATCATTGTGATATTCTACATTTCGCTTTATGCTTTGGTCTTGAAATTCTTGTGCAGCAACTATAGTTTTTTCCTGTTTAACCAGATATTGCTTACCTATTAAAATGCTAATAACTCCAATGCTCATTAATAACACGAGACTAATTAAAAATATTTTTGTTCTAAAAAATGATTTAAATAATAAACTATACATTTTAGATTGCTTTTAAATTAGTAGATAATCTAGACAGACCAAAAATTACTAAAAATCCCCATAGACATAAGGCTAGTATTGAAATCACTTCATTTTTAAAGACCTTGGTGATAGCTAAAAATTTATATTCAAATGGCGGAAATTCTTTCCAGTATTTGTTCGAGATTTTACTAGGTCCTTCTTTTCCTTTATTAGGAATAAAATCCATTTGAAGCTGATTCATATCCTGGGCTAATTTAAACCTGTAGGCTTCTGCTTTACTCTTAAAATGCAAATAGGATTTAAAATCTGTTCCTGAGAATGCCATAGACAAATTCTTAATAGCTGTATACGGATTAATAAATGCGGAATAACGCTCTACATTATTTTGTTGTGTATATACCTCATATAATCTTTCTTGATGATCTAGATACACTGCTGTACTCAATTTTTCACCTTGTGCCATAATAAAGCCACCATAGTTAAAAGGAAGGTCATCTACTTTTTGCACATTATGCGCCAAAAGCACAGAATCTTTTAATGCTTTAAAATGTGGGTCATCAGGATTATGACTATCACCTAACTTCGTCAAATCGTGTTCTACAGCAGTTTCCATCTCTATTTTAGAAGGAGTAGGATAGAAGTAGTAGCCAATAGCTTGTAACGATTTTGGCATTATAATCACAAATAATAACCAAATTCCTAAAAGCTTTACCAAAGCACCTTTAGCAGTTTTACTGAACGCAGAAATCAAAATGGTAATGGCACTTAAAATTCCAAAAAATAATAAGTATGATAGTAATAGAACAAAATACCTAATTAAAGTATCTGAATGTAAGTGATCGTGAGAGCCTATTAAGACAAAAAATAATACAACTAAAAAGACTGTAAATAAAAAAATTAATGACAAGCTCCAAAGACCTAACCATTTGCCAAATACAATTTCTTTTCTGGTAATACCTTGCCCAATTAATAGTTTTAAAGTACCATTTTCACGCTCTTTTGCTATGGTTGCAAAGCCTAAATAGAAAATTAAAAGTGGTATAATAACTTTTAATAGCATGGCCAAACTCACTTCACCAAATCGCAACAAACCTGTAGACATACTAGCTTCAGAAAAATTGACTGTATTTTGTTTGTGGGCTTCTAGAAACACAGCGTTACCTACAAAATTTTCCATACCTAAATCAAAACCACTTAAAACATGTTTTTTTCTTAAAGCAAATGAACCATAATGTGCCATACGATGTGGATGCTTATCGGGATTGCTTTCCCAACTTTCTTGTACATCATCTTGTACTAGACCTCTTGTAAGGTTTTGGTCGTGATAATTTTCCCAACCAGTATACGCTGAAAAAAGCAATAAAAACAAGATCAAAAGTGATGCGATTAACATCACTTTTGACCTAAAAGCATCTTTACATAGTTGTCGTGCTAATAAAAAGATTACATTTTTTCTCATACCTAGAATTTATAGGTGGCATTCAATAAAACATTTCTTGGAGCTCCTGGACCTAATCGAGAAGGGTTAAGACCACCTAACCAATAGGTTTCATTAAATAAATTATTTACTTTAAGCGTTAACTGAATATCTGAGTTAGACGGTTTATAATAAACTGCCGCTTCAAATACTGTGTATTCTGGTAATAATACGCGATCTGTAGAATACGTTGGGTTGTACCAGGTAAATCTTTCATCTACATATTGCGCACCAAATCCAACTCCAATACCTTTTAAAGTTTCAGTCCTAAAGTCATAACGTCCCCAAAAACTTGCATTCTGTTTTGGAGCACCACCAATTGGCTCTCCTATAAACTCTTCTATAGCATCTTCTACAATTTCAGCATCTGCATAACCGTAAGACGCTGTTAATTGAAAATTTGGTGATATAAAACCAGAAATATCCATTTCAAAACCTCTACTACGTTGCTCACCTCTTGTTGTTAGGTTATCTAAATCGTAAGTATCACCTAGTAAGATGTTTTTTTGCGTAATATCATAAATAGCAAGGTTAGCGAATATTTTCCCATTTAAGAATTCCCCTTTTGCACCGACTTCTAATAAGGTACTTTCTAAAGGATCAAATCTACTCGGTGAAGCTGACCAGAAGAAACCTTCGGCAGTTGGTGATAATGAAACTGTATTCGTATGTGGTTGAAACCCTTCTAAATATGTAGCGTAAGCACTAATATCATCTGTAACCTCATAAGTTAAACCTAATCTAGGCACAAATGCACTGGTTTTAAACTCTTCCTCATCACCTTCATAGTCAAAAATATCTTTAAAAGACTCATACCTTAAATTAATTAAAGCTGAAAATTTTCCAACTTTAAATTGGTTTTGAATATAGAAACCATTTGAGGTTGATAAGTTTGCTGGAATTCTTAATTCAGATAAACCGTAATCACTGACATCTCTAGCACCATTAAAAGGATTTTCTAAATCAAAAAATGCAGCAGCAGGTTTTGGAATAGTAATACCATTAACAACGATCTGTTGGAAATTAGCAGCATTAGCAGGATCATAATTAGACTGATTACCATCAACGGTTAAATAGCGTCTAGCACGTAAGAAACCAGCTCCAATTTTTCGTTCCCAACGTGTTGCATCATACCCAACTAATATTTTATTAGTAATCTTGTCGCTCTTGATATCAAAGGTAAAATAAGTACTAAAATTATCTGTTTCCCAGAACTGTTGTCTTTCATCATAACGCAGTCTCGCCAACGTAGGAACCACGTTACCATCAATATCGACTATAGAACCACCAACGCGATGTTCAGCTAAATCTTCATCCCAAGTTTGTTTCATGTATTGGGCATTGAAACTAAAGTCTTCAGCAAACTTTTTACTAAAATTTGCCATGAAAATAAACTCTTTGGTTTTGTAGTGGTCATTAGAAGCACCAACATTTCTTGTGATTGGAGTACTATCTATATCAAATTCACCATTAATAGATCCAAATATTGGCTGACCTCTATCCAAATTACCAACAGCATTATTATATATCATTTCCACGTTTAACGATGTGTTTTCGTCTGGTATATAACTTAACGACGGACTCAATAAAACAGCGTTATTATTTACCACATCTCTAAAAGAATCTGCCTCTTGAATCGCTCCATTAAAACGATACAATAACGTTTTTGACTCATTTAAAGGTCCTGTGAAATCTACAGTAGCTCTCAAAGTACCAAAACTACCTGTAGTTGCAGAAACCTCATTTCGCTTTTCAGCCAAAGGTTTTTTGGTTACCATATTTACAGTTCCACCAGGGTCAGCACTAGAAAAAGTAACTGAAGATGGGCCTTTAATAACTTCTACACGTTCAAGGTGAGACGTAATTGGTTGTAAAAAATAGTACTGACGCGTACGCATACCGTTAAGTATTTGTCCATCATCACCTTGGGTAATACCACGAATGTTATAATGATTGTACAATCCAGTAGACGTCACATTACTCACCGTTTTTACGGCATCTGGTAATTGAAAAGCTATTCGATCAGCTATTAATTCCTTTGTTACCGATGTTATGGCCTGTGGTAGTTCTTTATTTTTTATAGCCACTTTAGTTGCAGAAAAGGAATAATCACTATTGTAATCCGTTCTTATTCTTCCTGTAATCTCAACCAATTGTAATTGCTCTAAACCTTCTTGTAAAATTAAGTTCCCTAAATCGTAAGCTTTTAATTGATTAAACGATTTCTGAAAACTTTGGGTTTTCATTCCAATATAACTTACAGTAATTTCATAATCGCCTGTTTCTGAAAGTTCAAAACTAAAATTTCCATCCTCCTGAGAGATGGTACCATTCTTAACGGTAGAATTTTCGTTAGCATAAGAAATGGTTGCTCCATTAATAGGTACTCCATTTGCATCCGTAATTTTTCCTTTCACGGCTATTTGTGAAGATGATAAGTTGATAGCAAATAGTGCTAGTATAATTGTTATATAATTTTTCATTTTTTTATTAGTGTTCTTTATGATTGCATGTAGTTTGCAAATAATCATTTTAACTAAGTGATTAAAAATTAAACATACATGTTCCTATTTTTATTAAATTGTTTCTAAGTAAAGTTGGTTTAATTGATTTGCATTTATTTCACTAGCCTTTAGTTGCTGTGCTAATACACCTTCTTTCATAATACCGATTGTGGTGCCAAGCTCTACAGCGTTAAAAATATCGTGTGTAGCCATAAAAATCACCTTACCCATATTGGCTAATTCTTTACATATTTTAGTGAATTCAGCAGTCGCTTTTGGGTCTAAACCAGAAGTTGGTTCGTCCATAAAAATAACTTCCGAATTTTTAGCAAGTGCGATAGCTATACCTACCTTTTGGCGCATTCCTTTAGAATAAGAAGAAAGTCTATTATGATGCGCTTCTTCTTGAAGTCCCGTTTTAATAAGAAAAGCCTCCAATTCTGATGTGGAATAGTTAAAACCTGCCAAACGACTAAAGAAGTTTAAGTTTTCAACACCAGATAAGTTACTATATAACTGAACGGTTTCAGGAATATAAGCAGTAAGGGAATTGATATTGTCTTTTCCAACTTCTTTTTCTCCTACAAAAGCTTGACCACCATCTTTATTGATAAACCCTAAAAAGATGTTTAAGGTTGTTGTTTTTCCTGCTCCATTTTGTCCTAAGAGGCAAAAAATTTCACCCTTAAAAACTTGAAAAGATACGTCTTTTAAAGCCATTTTTCCGTTAAATGACTTCGTAATATTTATAGCTTTAAGCATAAATAATGTGAATTAAAAATTGATAAAATATTATAAACACTTACTTAGTTGTTATAAAATTAACAGCAATTAAGTATTTAAATTTATTGAAGTGTTAACCCAAAAAGGGTAGGAGTCCATAGAATATATTGCACAAATAGCGCTATCATTTTGTTTAACAACTTCAATAAACAAGAAGGCATTAAAAAAAATAAAACATAGCTATAACTATCCCATTTACAGGAAAGTATTACATAAAATATGGACTAAAGTAATTTTGGAGGTGGTCTTGTATAGAGGTAACTTAATAAATGTTTGTTGTTAAAAACAACAAATTGAGACCTAATATTTAGTTTCTTATCAGGTAAATAATGTCCCACTTCTTGTAAGTCCGTTGGCTCAACTTCTAAAAAAGGTGTTAAACCTACAACAGTACTGATATCACAAATTTCACAATGATGACTAATAACATCATCTGAAAGATGGGTAAGAGCATGTAAACTTGCTACCTTGAACAATAGAATCATGGTAACAAAAAACATGGCAATTATGTGCTTAACATTTTTCATTGAATTAGCGAAAATAAAAAAATATATATTCTAAAACAACATTAATAAAACACAATTGCATTAATGTTATTTTTCTTTGAAATGGATAACAGCATAACTACAGTTCTCGAACTTGACAAACATTATGTAAAATAGAATCTCGATTTTAACTTGGCCTCATAAAATTTTGGTAAAACAATAAGGAGAAATGAGCGTCTATATTTTAGGGGTTTAGTATTAAAGTTTCTTAAGAGTTACAATTATACAAGTGATTCCAAAGCAATCTTGGACAATTACAATGCTTTCTAAAATATAGCGAATGAGCCGTTAATTGTTTCCAAAATTATATGCAGCCTTGAATTTTTGTTTCTTTTGTTTCAAGACATTATTTTAAAGAATTGATTGAGAATCAATTTTTAAAATACCTAATAATGAAAGAAGAAAAAAAAGATTAATTGAAGTTCTACATATAACAAGTGTATAGAAATTTTAAGCAAGGATTTAAGCAAGGGAAAATTTTATACTCTTGTGGCAAGCTTACGAGAATCGTCTAAAATTTTTTATTACGTAATTTTATCGAATACACGATTTTTAATAAGAGCAAAAAGGTTAGCTTTTTTTTGGCGTTGGCAAGCGTTGGATAATTGTGTGTAAAATAAATTGCCAGAGCAATTTGATTTTATAAAACAATCGAGCGCTTGGTAGCGGCTATTTTACATAACGGCTAATTATAGATACAAATGTTTTATAAACGCTGCGAAGCAAACCGCTTATTAGTTTAATGACCCAAGTTCCAATTATACTTATGAAAACGAATGCTTCTGGGATATTTTACATAATACTACATTATAGCTTACAAATGGATAAACCACTCTTATTAACTAAACAATACATTTGTACTATAATTTATATTATGTTAAATAAGATTTATAAAGTAATACTACCCATCTTGTTGTAAACATATATGAGAAATTATATGATATAGAGAAGATTCTGAAAATAAATAAACTATTTTTGAAACT
>Ga0209094_1000798_pt1 | contig 21014 bp, 20 predicted proteins | sample COGITO_mtgs_1004_2_FD_184790 | JGI IMG/M metagenome (GOLD analysis project Ga0209094, IMG submission 184790) | Pelagic marine microbial communities from North Sea - COGITO_mtgs_100430 (SPAdes) (version 2) | ecosystem: Environmental > Aquatic > Marine > Epipelagic ...
TAGCTCGTCGGGCTCATAACCCGAAGGTCGTTGGTTCGAATCCAGCCCCCGCTACCAATTTCGTCTTAGACTTCAATCTGAACAACGTCTTCAGCAATACCTAACCACCTTATACTCAATCAGATACGCGTTTAAATCGCTCAACTTGCTTGCCTTGAAACTCAATAGTTTCTGCAAACATGGCTAACGGCCGCACCCATAAACCAAACTCACCGTAAAGCGCTCTGTAAACCACCAAATATTCTAATGTCTCACTATGCTGAGCAACTTCCATTACTTGATATTGCGGACCTTTATAATGCTCGTATAAACCGGCTGTGATTGTTTTCATGGTTAATTTATTTTCCGCTTAACTTAATAATGAGTGAATGAAAAGGGATTGACTGGAGGAGCTGACAGAGTTTTTTAAAAAACTTAACTCACTTTTTCTAAGTGTTCAATAATTAACTGCACTGTCTCTTGACCACGAAAGCGATTCACATCTAACCGGTAAGCCGCCCTCACCTTTTTAACCGATTCATCTGGCCATGCTTTAATATCAACATTAAAAGCAATCGCATCGACAATTTGACCGGTGCCGTCGTCCATACCTAAAACCAGCTTTAAATGTTTACTGCCGACAATTCGCTGCTGGACTAATAAAAATTCATTATCAAAAATCGGCTCAGGAAATAGCTGCCCCCAAGGCGTCGCATAATGAATAAGTGTGGCGTTATCAATACTGATCTCATCGGATGCTAAAGCACCGTCACTCATTACGCATGACTGAAGGTCATCTTCTGTCAGTAACCGACTGGCTTCTTTATCAAAGGCTTTGGAGAAATCAGCAAACTTATCTTTTTTAAGGCTTAAACCGGCGGCCATTGCATGGCCACCAAACTTATCAATTAAACCTGGATTATGGGCGGCCACTGCATCTAAAGCATCGCGAATATGAAATCCTTTTATCGATCTAGCCGAGCCTTTTAATTCACTGCAGTCTTCGCTGTCATTCGCCAATGCAAAACAAATAACCGGACGTTGATGGCGATCTTTTATTCGTGAAGCTAAAATACCCACAACGCCTTGATGCCATTCGTCATTAAATAAACACATACCAATAGGCAATTCAGTACTATCACCTTGCTCTAAGCGTGCCAGCGCTGTCTCGGCCTGCACTTGCATGCCCTGCTCTATTTGCCGACGATCTTGATTCATTGAATCGAGCTCGGTGGCTATATCCTTGGCCATAGCGACATCGTTTGTTAATAAACAAGCAATACCAATCGATATATCATCTAATCGTCCCGCCGCATTAAGACGTGGACCTAAAGCAAAACCCATATCAGAAGCAATTAATTTAGCCGCACTGCGACCCGATACTTCAATTAACGCACGAATACCGGCACTGCATTTACCGACTCGAATTCTACGCAGACCTTGCTCAACTAAAATACGATTATTTTTATCTAACGGCACGACATCGGCAACGGTTCCCAAGGCGACCAAATCAAGAAAGTCTGCCATGTTGGGTTCTTTACGCTGATCATTAAACCATTGTTTTTTTCGCAGCCCCGCGCGTACCGCTGACATCACATAAAAAATAACACCTACGCCAGCAAGTGCTTTACTCGGAAACTCACAGCCATGCTGATTAGGATTGACAATGACATTAGCATTAGGCAATTGATGGCCGGGTAAATGATGGTCCGTTACTAAAACATCGATACCCGCAGCTCTAGCGGCGGCTACGCCATCAACACTTGAGATACCATTATCAACGGTAATAATAAGCGAAGGGTTTTGCGGCTTTGCTAAGTCAACAATCTCTGGCGTTAGACCATAACCGTACTCAAAACGATTAGGCACAATAAACCGGACATCACTATGGCCCATGGCTTCAAAAGCCCGAATCGCTAAGGCGCAGCTGGTTGCACCGTCTGCATCAAAGTCACCAACAATTAATATTCTAGAAGCACTCTCCATTGCTGCAATAATTAAATCGACAGCACCATCAATACCCATAAGGAGAGAAGGCGATAAAAGTGACGACATCGATAAATCAATATCGTCACTGCAGCGTGCGCCACGCGCCATAAACACACGGCCCAGCATAGGAGAGAGATCGGGCGGAAAATTAGCGTCAGCGAGATTAGACGCGGCGTGACGCTGAATCAAAGCAGCCATAACGGCTACAGCTGATCAAACATAAAAGTATTTACCACTGCTTTATCACAAGGCAATACTGTAAACCTTTCTTCACGCTCGAAAAGGTCGCCTAAGTGAGGGGGTATTATTGCTTGTACGCCAATATTAGATTGCTCAATAGCATCAGGGAACTTAGCTGGATGCGCCGTGGCTAAAACAACCATCGGCTGTTCTATATTTCTATTACACAATCTTCCTGCACCGACACCGGTTGCTGAGTGCGGATCGAGCATATAGCCAATATCATTAAAGGTCTTTGAAATAATGTCGCAGGTTGCTGCATCATCAATCGATGCGCTTGAAAATAGTTCACGCGCTGAAGCCATCGCATCATCATTAAGCTCAATCGATTCGCTATTAAATGCTTCCATCATATTACGAATACAATCGCCATCACGGTTATACAAATCAAATAATAAACGCTCAAAGTTACTGGATACACTAATATCCATACTCGGTGACAAGGTTTGATGGAGTGCTGTACGCGAGTAAACCGAATCAGTCATTACGCGATGTAATACGTTATTTTTATTGGTGGCAATCACTAACTGACTAATAGGCAAGCCCATTTTTTTTGCTAAATAACCGGCAAAAATATCACCAAAGTTACCCGTAGGTACAGAAAAAGCCATAGTCTTAGCCGGAGAGCCCAATGATAAACCTGCATAAAAATAGTAAACAATCTGCGCCATAATGCGCGCCCAGTTAATTGAATTAACTGCGACTAATTGCATTCCATCAGGTAAAAATGATTGATCACGAAAACTGGCCTTAACGATATCTTGGCAATCATCAAAGTTACCCTCTATCGCAATGTTGTAAACGTTATCTTCTAACACTGTCGTCATTTGGCGACGCTGCACGTCAGACACACGGTTATGGGGATGTAAAATAAAGATATCAATATTATCGCAACGACGACAGCCTTCGATGGCGGCTGAACCGGTATCACCCGAGGTCGCCCCCATAATAACTACACGCTGATTACGCTTTTTCAAAAAATAATCGAGCAAGCGACCGAGAAGCTGCAATGCAAAATCTTTAAATGCCAACGTTGGCCCTTGGAATAACTCCAAAATCCATTCGTTACGATCTAACTGTATTAAAGGTGCAATAGCTGGATGAGCAAAATCTTTATAAGTCTCTGCCAAAATAGCACGCAAATCATCATCTGGAATACAGCCGCCCACAAAAGGCGAAACAATTTCAAAGGCTAATTCATGATAAGCCAAGCCTGCCCAACTACTTATTTGATCCGCAGAAAACTCAGGTAAACTTGCAGGCACATACAAACCACCGTCAGTGGCTAAACCTGTTAGCAATACTTGCTCAAAATTTAATTCCGGCGCATTGCCTCGCGTACTAATATATTTCACTATCGCTCTCTAACCATTGTTGATTAAAATAAAAATAATTGGCTGTGCTCTAAAAACCAAGCTGCTAAACCAAACTGCTAGCCCAAGCTTTCAACACGAATAAAATGAATACTTTCTTGCACAGCATCTAAGGCTTCAATACGTTCAACCGCCGCCATAAACTGCGATTCTAATGTACGATCAGTAATTAGCACAATGGGAACCTGACGAGAAGATAAGTCTCTATTAGCTTCGTGCTGTACAGCTTCTTTTTGTAACACGGCCTCAATACTGATACCAGAGTCACTCAAAGCTTGTGTAATATGCGACAACACACCCGGCTGATCACTCACATTAATACGCAAATAATAAGCAGTATTGATATCACTAATCGATAACACTGGCAGTGCCGAGAGTGACTTCTGAACGACACCCAATGCAGGTACACGACTAGTCGGTTGAGCATCAATGGTTCGCACTACATCGACAATATCAGCAATCACAGATGAGGCTGTTGGCTCTGCTCCCGCACCAGGACCATAATATAACGTTGGCCCTACTGCATCACCCTTAACTAAAACGGCATTCATAACACCATCAACATTGGCAATTAAACGACGCTGCGGAATTAATGTCGGATGCACGCGCATCTCAACGCCCTGCTCAGTTTTTCGCGCAATACCAAGATGCTTAATGCGATAACCCAGCTCACCGGCAAAAACAACATCTTGCGGTGCAACAGCTGAAATACCTTCGGTAAAACAAGCATCAAAGTTCAATGGCATAGCAAAAGCTAACGAAGCCAAAATTACTAATTTATGTGCAGCATCAATACCTTCAACATCAAACGTCGGATCAGCTTCGGCATAACCAAGCTGCTGGGCATCGGCTAACACATCATTAAACTGACGGCCTTTATCTCGCATTTCAGTAAGAATATAATTGCCCGTGCCATTAATAATACCCGCTAACCATTCAATTGAGTTTGCAGCTAAGCCTTCACGCATGGCTTTAATAATGGGTATACCACCAGCCACCGCCGCTTCAAACAAAACACTTACGCCTTGTTTTTCTGCCGCTGCAAAAATCTCATTACCGTGCATGGCAATTAACGCTTTATTGGCAGTTACAACATGCTTACCGTTAGCAATAGCCTGCATAACAAGTTCTAACGCAGGTTCATAGCCGCCAATTAACTCAATAACAATGTCGACATTAGGATCATTCACAACCGCAAAAATATCACGACTGACTTTTGCTGACCCAACATCACAAGCAGGGTTATCACGCCTTGCGCCTATATGAGTAATGGATACTTCACGACCGGCACGCGCAGCAATAGCCGCTACATTGCGCTGCATAACATTAACAACACCAGAACCCACCGTGCCTAAACCGCATATACCTACATTAATAGTTTTCAAAACATCTTCGCTTTATTTATCAATTGAAAAAATTATAAGTTTGTTAACGCAAAAGCGCAGCTAAATGGCTGCGCTTTTTAATAAGCTCATTTAAGCTCTACATTATAAGCCTAAGGCTTCAGCCAGTTTATCGGCTGGCATGTAACCTGGCAACAATTTACCATCGGCTGTTACTAACGCTGGCGTACCTGCTACACCCAACTGACCACCTACACGAAAGTGCTCGGCAACAGGATTAGGCTCGCAGACATTATCGGGGATATTTTCACCATTTTTGAGCGCTGTGAGTGATTCAGTAGGACTATCAGCACACCATGCTGAAGCAATTTTACGATAACTTGGAGAACCGATACCTGCACGCGGGTAAGCAAGGTAACGAACCTCAACACCTAATTCATGAAGCGCTGGCATTTCTTGATGCAGCTTTTGACAGTAGTAGCAATCGACATCAGTAAAAACGTAGACATAAGCTTTGGTTTTTTCCGGTGCAAATACCACCATGTCATCCAAGCTCATTTTTGATAAAGCAACAACACGCTCTTGCTCCATCTCTTGCTCACCCAGATTCACTAAACCCTTACTACCCACCTCAAAAAAATCACCGGCAAAAAAGTAATTACCATCGGCAGTTATGTATATTGTAGGGCCATTAACAATATTCGATTTAAAAATACCCTTAACTGGCGTTCTAGACACTTCTCCAAACTGAAAGTCGGGACGTGCTTTTTTCAATTTTTCTAATAACTGTTCATCAGCAGATTTAGCGGCTGCCGCACCAGATAGCGATAGCTGTGAAACCATCAAACATAATACAATCAATAACTTACGCATAATACCCTCATAAATTTAATGCTAAACAATATAACTTATATGCCAGCACCAAAAGACATAATAAAATCGTTAGGAACCAACAAATTATAGCTAAAATATAGCAGTTCGCACTGTCTAACCACTTAATAGATTACGAATAGACATGCTCGTTCCCAGTCGCTATCAACAAAGCCAATAAGACCTAGATTCGACACTATTATTGTAACAGTTTATTAACGCGAAGAGACATCATGCTCTAGGGTGATGAGCCGCATGAAGCTCCTGTAAACGGTGCTTCGCCACATGCGTATAGATCTGCGTTGTTGAGAGATCACTGTGACCCAAGAGCATCTGTACTACGCGTAAATCGGCTCCATGATTCAACAAATGCGTCGCAAAAGCATGACGCAAGCCATGGGGCGACAAAGGGACTTGTAAATCAATACGACGCGCATAAAGCTTGATCCGATACCAAAACGCTTGCCGCGTCATCACATCACCTCTTCGACTCGGAAACACCGTGGCACAGGCTTGGTCTACCTTGGCCGCTTTTAACAAGGCCACTCGGGCATCTTTATAATATTCCTGCAGATAGTGCGCAGCCTGATCACCCAATGGCACCAACCGCTCCTTACCGCCCTTACCTAAGACCCGAACCACACCTTGTCGTAAGTTAATGGCCGACATTTCAAGATTAATCAATTCTGATACTCGCAGACCGCTAGCATACAAAAGCTCCAGCATCGCTTTATCACGCTGCTCAACCGCCTGTGACAAATCCGGTGCTGCCAGCAGTTTATCGACTTGCTCCTCTGTTAGCGTCGTAGGTAATGGCCGGCCCAACTTAGGCGACTCAAGACGTAAAGCGGGATCAACCGAGACTAAGGACTCACGCAAACAAAAACGGTAAAAGCCACGCAAACTAGAGACTAAGCGCGCCTGTGATCGAGGGCTTTGTTTAGCCACGGCCAAGCGGGCTAAATTGGCCACTAAATCGGCATAATCGGCCGTCAGCAATCGTTTGCCATTGCCATACAGGTATTGAGCAACCGCACGTAAATCTCGCGAATACGCTGCTAAGGAATGCTTGCTAAGACCACGTTCAACCCACACAGCATCAATATAGCGCTCGATCAATAGCTGATCTTCATCGGCTATTGGTTTAGTAATAGCCGATATTTTCTGAGAATCAGAGGGCATAATTGTTGATGTCAGCCAGAATAATGATCATAGAAAAGCACTCTTGAGAATCACGTTGATACACAGCTATTGTGGCCGGATTATTGAGTATGCGCAAACATACGACCTTTTTACAGAATATAAAACTTTGCACCTGCAACAAATAAAAGCCTCTGCGACAATATGCCACATAGGAATTATCCCGCCAAAGTTTAAAATACGTCTTTAAATTTTAACCTCTAGCATTGCAACGGAAAACCTATTATGCCCGCTCAAAAACTGCTTAAACTCTTGGCCTTTTTCTTTTTTAGTACACTGCTGCCTCAATCGCTTTGGGCAAACACTGATCACCATAAAATTACTGCGCACGCACCCATTGGTGTTATGGGTGACCATATGCATAAAACGGGCGAGTGGATGTTTTCTTACCGCTATATGAGCATGTCAATGGAGGATAATCTTCAAGGCAGTAACAATATTTCTCCCGAAGGAATAAGAGATTCAGGGCTGGGATTACGCGTAGTGCCTCTTCAAATGACTACTGACATGCATATGTTTGGCGCTATGTATGCCCCTAGCGATAAACTCACTCTGATGCTAATGATTAACTATATTGAAAAAGAAATGGGCCATCTCACTTTTATGATGCCAATGGGTCCAATGATGCCTATGTCTATGAATGAAACTGGCGTTTTTACCACTAAAACATCAGGTATTGGAGACACTAAAATTGGTGCGCTTTATAGTCTGCGAAGTGGAGACAATACGAATATTCATTTAAATCTAGGATTAAGTATTCCAACAGGGAAAATTGATTATACCGATCAAATTCTAACACCCATGAATACAACCCCAAGCCCAAGACTCCCCTACCCAATGCAGTTAGGCTCAGGTACTTATGATATTCAACCAGGTATTACTTATGCAGGCACGCGCAACTCATGGGACTGGGGCAGCCAAGTTAAAATGATTATTCGCCTTGACGATAATGACGAAGGATATTCGTTAGGCGACCAAACTCAAGTGACTTCATGGGGCGGCTACCGCTTTACTCACTGGCTAACGGGTTCATTAAGGCTCACTTACACTCATGCTGATGAAATTAGCGGTAAAGATGCATTAATCAATCTGCCTGTGCAGACATCGAATCCGGATAACTTTGGTGGAGAGCGTATTGATTTGGGTGTTGGTATTACACTTATTGGTTCTGAGGGCGCACAAAAAGGTCATCGATTGGCGCTTGAGTATGAAACGACTATTGATCAAGATGTTAATGGTATTCAGATGGAGATGCAGGATATGTTGACGATTGGGTATCAGTTTAGTCTTTAAAATAAAGGCTTTTTAATCACTGGTAAAATCGTTACTTAAAACCGATGGTGAAAATCATCGGTTTTTTTATGGGCAGTTTGGCGGTTGATTTTATTTGGTGTTTTGATTGATTGGTGGTTTTGTATTTTTTTTTGAGTTTTAAGTTCAAGGTCGTCGGGGGTGGCCCGACAGCCAGTAACTTTTTGTCAACAGCAACAAAAAGTCACCAAAAAATGCCGCAACCTTAACGGCGAAGCTTGACCACGACGGGTGCATCTCGCAGTGTTTTCTGTCCAGCAGTTCCAGAGGGCTTATCGCCAAGCGGCATAGGGGGTACTTTTTTTGTGCCGCACTTGCATCAGGCTTTACGTCCAAGTTTACCTTTTAGCGAAATAGTAGTTCTACTATTCATAATCCTTTGTTTAACTTCCACTCTTTCACTTTCTAACCCACACTATGCTCAATAATTTTTTAGAGTAAAAGATTATTCTTTTGAGCTGCTGCTCTTCATTGCTCTTTTTTCTCTACTCGGTTCTTCTATTATCTTTTTTGAGCGGCATGCGGAGCTCAATAGTAAAAGCCGGCCGTTAGGCACGGTTTTTACATGTTCTAAAATAAAAAGAAGCCTACTGAACTTGTTCGTTGTAGCCTCATTGTGTTTTGAAAAGTCTGCGGAATCAGAGTGATATTGGCTGGAGGCGAGCTCAGATATTGACGAACAATTAAGTCGAGTGAAAAACGTTTTCGTAGGCGTTGCTAAGGTGTACTGAATAAGAATACCCCAAAGCGAATAGGTTATATCGGGATCAATCTTCGTCAGATTGTGTGCTTTCTTTTGGTTACTTTTCTTTACACAAATAAAGAAAAGTGACTGGCGTGTCGGGGCCACCCCCGACGAACTTAGAACTTAAAACTTAAAACTTAAACTAAAAATCCAGAATATTAAAACACTATCAAATAAAGCTTAAAGATTTAGACTCTTGCTGTCGGGCCACCCCCGACGACCTTGAATTTAAAGCTCCAAAAAAGCAAAAATACTCCCCCATAAAAAAACCCCACTCAAAAAAAGCAGGGTTTTAATAGCCAAGCAAAATACAACTCAGCACATAGACATTAATTAATCGGGCTACGCCATCGAAAAATAACGACAGCCCAAAAAATTATCGGCTAGCTAATTTTTCTTTAATACGCGCCGCCTTACCAGACAACTCACGCAAGTAATAAAGCTTAGCGCGACGAACATCACCACGACGCTTAACTTCAATCTCACCAATCATCTCACTGTACGTTTGGAAACTACGTTCAACGCCAACACCGTGCGAAATTTTACGCACTGTGAATGCAGAGCTAATGCCGCGATTACGCTTAGCAATAACAACACCTTCAAAAGCCTGCAAACGCTCACGCTCGCCGTCTTTTACTTTTACCTGAACAACGACAGTATCACCTGGAGAAAAATCAGGGATTTGCTTAGCATCAGTCTGCTCTTGATCGATTTGTTGAATTAAAGTGTTTCTGTTGCTCATGGTAGACTCCTGGTCTCATTGATGCTTTTTGTAGCTATCAATGAATTAATACAAATTAAAATAACTATTATCTGTTGCTTCTAGCAAAGCTCATCGAGCAATGCTTGTTCTTCCGGACTTAGCTCCAACCGCTCAAATAAATCCGGTCGCCGCTCTCTGGTTCTTAATAAAGACTGCTGCAATCGCCAGCGTCTTATCGCCTCGTGGTCACCACTCAATAATACTGAGGGGACATCCTGACCATCAATACTCTCTGGCCTCGAGTAATGCGGACAATCCAATAATGGACGACTCGCAAATGAATCTTGTTTGGCTGAATCTGCATCGCCCAAAGCATCAGGTAACTGCCGAATCACACCATCTAACAGCACCATTGCTGCTAACTCTCCGCCGCTTATCACATAGTCGCCGATGGAAACTTCTTCATCGACTTCGGCTTCAATTAATCGCTCATCAATACCTTCGTAACGGCCGCATAAAATAACCAGCCTCTGGCATTGCGACAAGCGATTTATCATCGCTTGATCTAAACACTTACCCTGCGGTGACATATAAACTACTTTGACCACATCATCACTAGCATCACCATTCATACTGGCTTTTGCTGCGTGAATAGCACTCGCCAATGGCGGTACTGTCATCACCATACCGGGGCCGCCCCCATAAGGGCGATCATCAACTGACTTATGCCTGTCGACGGTATAATCACGTGGATTCACTGTCGACAACGACAATAAACCTTTATCTATTGCCCGACTCGAAATACCCGACTCGGACAATGCTTTAAACATTTCTGGAAACAGCGTAACAATACTGACTTGCATATCGCTGGCCCCTAACGATTGAATTCGGTCTAACTAAAACTGACTAAAAAACTATTCAGCATCATCCATTTGCCAATCAACCAACATTGTTCCGTTATCAATGTCGACAGACTTAACGACTTTGTCGAGCAAATACGGTATCAATATTTCTTCTGATTCAGACTTACCTTTTGACTTAGACATATCTTTGGGCTTGGAAATAATAACAAGGACGTCATTCGCACCTGTTTCTATCAAATGGTCAACCGAGCCTATTAATAATCCAGCCTGTCCAGCCTCGTCTTGCAAGTAAACCTGCAAACCCTCCAGTTGATGCCAATAATAATCGTCTTTTGACAATTCAGGCATCGCACTCAACGGTATTTTAATCTGCGACTTACAGTAAGCTTTCGCAATATCTCTATCATCCACATCTTTGATATGAACAACAATACCGTTACTGTGTCGACGCGCCTCATCGATAACAACCTGACGAGTCTGTCCGTTTTTTTCTAGCAACCAATTATCGTAAGCCAGAATATTATCAAAGGGTTCAGTATAGGAATGCACCTTTAACCAACCCTTAACACCAAACACAGCACTGATCTCACCAATGACAACCAAACCGGCAGCTAGATCACTCTCTGAATCGACGTTTAAATCTTTTGCTGACATTTTATTCTGCTTTTTTATCTAAATTAATATCTAAATTAATATTTAAATTAATAGATCAGCGATTTTTATAAAATCTAACATGACAAAAAAATGTTAGAGGTAAAAAAGCACTGCATAAAAAAGCAAAACAAAAACCTAAAATTAGGCTGCCGCTTTTTGAGCTTGCTTAGACAATGAAGCAACACGGTCAGAAACCTGTGCACCAAGGCTAACCCAGTGATCAATGCGATCTTGCTGGATGCGTAAACGCTCTTCTTGACCACGAGCGATTGGGTTAAAAAAACCAACCTGCTCTATAAAACGACCATCACGTGCATTGCGGCTATCAGCTACAACAACATGATAAAAAGGACGTTTTTTTGATCCGCCTCTTGATAAACGAATAGTTACCATTTTTACTTTCCTGAAAGTCAGTGTTCTAAAATTGATGATATAAAATCATTTGTTACAAAATTTTTTGAGCTAAATGAATCAATTAACTCGTTTATTCCGCTTACTTATGCGCTTTACCAGCCGATTATCTCTCTTCAAGATACATCTGCCACAAGCATTCACAGGGCGGAAAAAAGGCGCGCATTATACGGTAAAGAATTTTTTTTTAACACCTTCAATTTCAATCTAATGGCAGAAGCCAACTATTCCACCCAAAAAGATGAAAAATTGATACTTTTCAGAGAGTTAAATACAAAAATCGCCACGTTTATGCGACCAACTGAAGATACAAGCCAATAAACAGAGAAGATCCAAACTAACGACTTCGCAACATTAGCCCCAATAAGGCCAATATAGCTGCTCAGAAATAGGAGTGAACTTACTTAAAGCCTGGCGGCAAACCGCCCATTCCACCCATACCGCCGCCCATACCACCAGGACCACCCATTCCGCCCATACCACGCATCATATTGGCCAAGCCGCCGCCTTTCATTTTCTTCATCATCTTCTGCATTTGCTTATGCTGTTTGAGCAAGCGGTTTAAATCTTGGAGCTGCGTACCAGAGCCAACAGTGACACGTCGCTTACGTGAGCCGTTTAAAATATCTGGGTTACGTCGCTCCTTGGGCGTCATCGAATTAATAATGGCTTCCATTTGGCCAAATTGCTTTTGCGCCGCTTGCTGCTCAACCGCTTGCGCCATGCCAGCCATACCAGGCATTTTATCGAGCATACTGCCAATGCCGCCCATATTGTTCATTTGCTGAAGCTGATCACGGAAATCTTCAAGGTCAAACCCCTTACCGCGCTTAACTTTACGCGCAAGACGCTCGGCCTTTTTCTTATCAACCTTTTTCTCTGCTTCTTCAATCAGCGACATCACGTCGCCCATACCTAAAATGCGTGAAGCAATACGATCAGGATGAAAAAGCTCTAACGCGGTCGTTTTTTCACCAACACCCATAAACTTAATGGGCTTGCCAGTAATAGCACGAACCGATAACGCCGCACCACCGCGAGTGTCAGCATCTATCTTGGTTAACACAACACCGGTTAGCGGTAGCTGCTCACTAAAGGCTTTAGCAGTATTTGCCGCATCCTGCCCCGTCATCGCATCGACAACGAACAAGGTCTCTGCCGGATTTAAGGCCTTATGCAGCCCGCCAATCTCCTGCATCATGTCACTATCAATCGCTAACCGACCCGCGGTATCGACAATCAATACATCGTTAAGACTAAGTTTTGCGGCCGCTAGCGCACCATTAACAATATCGAGTGGTTTTTGATTGACATCACTTGGGTGGAATGTGACATCCACTTCTGCCGCTAAGGTTTTTAACTGCTGAATTGCAGCGGGACGATAAACATCCGCACTCACCACCATTACTGACTTTTTCTGCGTTTCTTTTAAATATCGGGCCAGCTTAGCAACCGAAGTGGTTTTACCTGCGCCTTGAAGTCCAGCCATCAAAATAATGGCGGGTGGCTTAACCGCTAAATTCAGCCCTTCATTGGCCTCACCCAGCGTTGCCTGTAACTCGCTTTGAACGATCTTTAAAAATACCTGACCGGGCGATAAGCTCTGCGTAACCTCTTGACCAACACCGCGCAACTTAACGCGCTCGACAAAATCCTTAACCACAGGCAAGGCAACATCGGCTTCAAGCAAAGCCATACGTACATCACGCAAGGCATCTTTAATATTCTCTTCGCTTAAATGCGCCTTACCGCTAACTTGGCGAAAGGTCTGGGATAGGCGATCACTTAGATTCTCAAACATAAGTTGTAGTACACATATAAAAAAGTGGACGCAAAGTATACCTTAGCTAGCCTGTAGAGCCCAAATGTATCGACAATTTAAAGCCAAGATGGCAATATTTGCCGCAACTTAATCACTCTCCTAGGCTTCACCCGCAACCGCGCATATGCCACAATCAACTTTGTTCAACATTAGCGCCGGCAATAGAATCAAATACAAAGGATTAAGCAGGCAATGACAGATTTACCCACCCTAGCGATATTAGCAACCATAAGCGCCGCTGTGTGTTACGCATTAGCGACCGTGCAGCTGTTAATGGTCATGCAGTCGAATGCCAATCAACAGCAAACCCAAGCCTTCCCTATTTGGGGATTAGCCGGTGCTGTATTTCACTTGCTCACTATCAGCCTCAATACTATTCAACATCAGGGCTTAAGCAGCAGTCTTTTTGATGCGCTATCAATCACCGCATTTATTATTATGAGCATGGGTTTAATCGCGCAAACCCGCTATACGCTCAGAGCCATGCTACTGCCCGCATTTATTATCGCTATTATTTGTTTGATTTTAGCGAGCAGTTATTCTCATCACACGCCCATACTGGCCACGTCGCCAGGGATGCTAACGCATATCCTCAGCTCCATTATTGCTTACAGCTTACTGAGCCTCGCTACGCTACTCGCACTTACATTAAAGCTTATGGATCGCGACTTAAAAGACCATCATGAAATTAGCTGGCTGCGTCAACTTCCGCCATTACAAACTATGGAAAGCCTCCTATTTCAACTGATTACCATTGGCTGGCTAATACTCACTGCTGCCATTATTAGTGGTGGCATTTTTATTGATGACCTTTTCGCTCAGCATCTCGCACATAAAACCCTCTTCACAATAATCTCATGGTTTCTCTATGGCCTGCTGCTAATTGGCCGTCATAATTATGGCTGGCGCGGAACAACGGCATTAAAGCTGGCTATTGCCGCTTTTATTGCCCTAGTTCTCGCCTACTTCGGATCAAAGTTTGTGCTTGAGATACTGCTAAAGTCATACTAAAGCAATGTTAAAATAACTCTCCATATTCAAATTAAGACTCCAATAAACTAAAGCTGCGCCAAGCAGCTCCCGGTATTGCTAACCCGCAAGCCTAATTTACGCTTGCTAAACCCTTCGGTTTTCTTCACTATTGCCGTCCGATTCGTACATAGAGGTCTACCCCGCACTTGGACGCTATTCCAATAAGTTGGCTGTTCACAGCATTGTTTTTTCTCATCCTGTGTTCAGCATTCTTCTCAAGCTCAGAAACTAGCATGATGGCGTTAAATCGCTACCGGCTAAAACACCTTAAACAGAGTGGTCATCGTGGCGCGCGCAAAGCCTCACGGTTGCTTGGTCGTACCGATCGATTAATTGGCTTAATCCTTATAGGCAATAACCTCGTCAATATCGCTGCCGCCTCACTGGCAACGGCTATTGCTGTAAGACTCTATGGTGATGCAGGTTACTTTATTGCTACGGCCGCTTTAACAATAGTTATTTTAATATTTGCCGAAGTTACACCCAAAACTTTTGCCGCTTTATATCCTGAAAAAGTAGCCTTTCCTGCGTCTTATATTTTACAGCCACTGCAAGTTATATTTTACCCGCTAGTGTTTGTCACCAACCATATTACTAACGCTATTATTCGGTGGCTAGGCGGCAACCCGCAATACATCCAAAACGATGAACTTAGCTTTGAAGAAATGCGCGTTCTAGTGCAAGAATCTGGCGGGCAAATCCCTAAAAAACGTCGTGGCATGTTAATGAACATTCTCGACCTAGAAAATGTTGTTGTTAATGACATTATGATTCCACGTAATGAAATTTACAGCATGGATATTAATGACAGCGCACAAGTACTGCTCGATCAAATTCGCGCTAGCGAATACACGCATATCCCTTTATTTAGAGATGAACTCGACGACCTAGTTGGCATCTTGCATTTACGACAAACCTCTCGCTTTCTCGGCTCCGCTGAATCCGACGGTAATGGCGATCAAGTGATGCTGGATAAACGGGCAATGATCGAATCGGCACGCGAGCCCTACTACATTCCTGAAGGCACGCCGCTCCACACACAGCTATTTAACTTTCAACGTGAAAAACGTCGTATCGGTATAGTGGTTGATGAATACGGGGTTGTATTAGGCCTAGTGACCATAGAAGATATTTTGGAAGAAATTGTTGGCGATTACACCACCAACTTTACTGAGCAATTTGCTGACATTACTCACTTAGAAGACGGTAGCTTTGTCATTACCGGCTCGGCGACTATCCGTGATATTAACCGACAATTAGAGTGGGATTTACCAACACAGGGTGCAAAAACCCTTAACGGCCTTATTTTAGAGCAACTTGAATCGTTCCCCGATGCCAGCGGCGTTAGCCTTGCATTATATAATTATCGATTCGAAATATTAGATGTTCAGGATAATATGATTAGCAGTGTAAGATCGCTACGCATACCGCTAGCCAATAACAAACACCATAATGAGCATTAAAAAAACGCTTTAAATACTGAAATTAAAGCGTTCTCTCTACTCAATTAATCGTCCCAAATCCTTTGCTCGCTGCACACTAGCGTTAACAACCTCTCGCTTAGTTTCTTCACTCAAAATCGACCAGCGACCGATTTCGTCAGCCTTACGATAACAGCCCTCACAAACGTCGTTAATATCTAACACACAAACACCAATACAAGGTGACTCGATTTTATTTAAACTCATTGATTCAATCGCCATTCCAAAACATACTATTTTATTTAACACTTCAATTTAAAACTACACTAACCGATCAACCACTTTTAAATCACGCATAAACCTCTGTCCATTATCAATATAATGATACGCTCCTTGCGACAATGCCTTGCACTCTTCCTCTGACAGCTTTCTTACCACTTTTCCCGGTGAACCCAAGACCATGACACCATCAGGAATAACCGTATTTTCTGTCACCAAAGCATTAGCACCAATAAGACAGTAATTGCCAATTTTAGCGCCATTTAATATCACCGCATTAATACCCACCAAACTATTATCACCAATACTGCAACCGTGCAGCATTGCCTTATGGCCAACGGTAACATGACGACCAATAACTAAAGGATAGCCAGGGTCGGCATGCAATACCGCAGCATCTTGAATATTAGACCCTTCACCAATAGTGATGCTTTCAACATCGGCGCGGATGACGACAGCAAACCAAATACTCGCATTCGCTTTTATTTCAACACGCCCAATCACTTGCGCATCAGGAGCAATAAAATTTACCGGCTGATGCTGCAAAGGGGAAAACTCTCCAAGCGAATACATCATAATTTTTAAGCCCCATCAAAACGTCATTTAAACCAAGCGGAGAAGAAAAATACATAACAAGCATAACCGTTGGTCAGAAAAACAAATCTTTAAATCACAACTAACTCATTGTTTTAAAATGAATTAATATAAAAAAACGCTCTCAACCCAGCCATTATATAGATCAGACGAAGATCTATAACTGATTACTTATTGAACAACTAGATTGAATCAAGTAATATGACTTTGCTCAATCAATTCAGTGACTCCATAAAAAAGTCATAGCAAGTGTAAGTCAATTAGCAAATTATTCGGGGAAACAACGTAAATTTATTAACAACATAAATAACGAAAAACAAAAACAACCATGTTGTTAATCAATTGATAAAACTCAGTACACAACAAAAAAAGACATTGGAGCCACTCCAATAGATTGATTAGCTGTTTGTGCGAGATAAAGTTTAAAACCTGAAAAAAATCTCCGCTGTCGATATAACATCGTCATGAGTACGTTATTAATGCGTTTAAAAAATCATTTTAGGATTAATAAAGCGAGTTAGGGATGTCTTACGACGATACACACACAAATACCCATTCAAAATCATCTGCTACTACAGAGCTTCAAAAACTGACTCTGCCAGACTTTGATACCTTGCGATCTATGGCAAAAAACGATCCCGAAGAACTCGAGAGTCTTCGCATTGCCCTGTGTAATAAAGTCATTGACGAAGCGCCCGATCATGCTAAGCCTCGCTTACATGGACTCATGTTTCAAATCAATAGTCGTCGAAGTCTCGCATCTTCAGAAATGGAAGCCTGCGAAGAGCTATCAAGCATGATGAAAGAATCACTTCAGCAAATGCAATCAATGTTAAAAGATCTTCGTACTATGCAATCAGAAAGCATATTGCTTTCCACACGACGTTTTCATAACAATGAAAGCGACGCTCAAGGCCATACAAAACAGACCGCCGATATATTGCCCTTTAGGCAAATAAACCATTAAGACCGCCAATCAATCTTAGAGGCTAGCGTTCACAAGCCAATACTCATAGGCCGGCTCTTGATAGGGATGCACTTCAACTAGAGCTTCAACTACTGACGCTATAATATCGTCATTCACTACCATTTCTACACGGTATTCATCAACGCTTGCAACAACACCTTGTTGACCAATAAAGGGCACACTTCCCTCTAACGCACGAAATTGTCCCTGCCCAGCCACCTGCCAAGCACAGCAATCATAGTTCCCTATTTTTCCAGCGCCCAATGCAAACAAAGCCAACTTGACTGACTCAACATGCGATTTGGGAACAAAAAAACAGAGCTTGTACATACCGTTTTATTTTTCGATGGGTGGTTTAGTATCATCAGAAACGGATACTTTATCCGCCTGAGCACTATAAAAATTATCGACAAACTCAGCCATTGATTGGTTTGCAATAGCGTCACGCATACCCGCCATCAAATTTTGGTAATAGCGAAGGTTATGAATGGTATTGAGCTGAGCGCCCAACATTTCTTTGCACTTATCCAAATGATGCAAGTAAGCACGACTAAAATTCTCGCAGGTATAGCAGTCACAACTTTTGTCTAACGGCCCTGTATCATGGCGATGCACGGCATTTCTAATTTTGATGACACCGGTCGAAGTAAAAAGATGTCCATTACGCGCATTACGGGTTGGCATCACGCAGTCAAACATATCGACTCCACGAAGAACCGCTTCAACTAAGTCCGTTGGTGTACCTACACCCATAAGGTAGCGTGGCGCGTCTTCAGGTAACTGTGAAGCCAGCCCATCTAACACATGCAACATTTCATCTTTCGGCTCGCCTACCGACAAGCCGCCGATGGCATAGCCATCAAAGCCAATATCGACCAAACCTTTTAATGACTCTTCACGGAGATTTTGATACATACCGCCTTGGATAATTCCAAATAACGCCGCAGGATTATCTCCATGCGCCTTACTGCTTCGCTCAGCCCAACGCAACGACAACTCCATCGATTTACGCGCCTCCTCCTCAGTAGCAGGGTAAGGGGTGCATTCATCAAAAATCATGACGATATCGGAACCTAAGTCATGCTGAACAGCAATGCTTTTTTCAGGATCAAGGAAAATTTGACTGCCATCAATCGGCGATTGAAACTTAACACCTGCTTCGCTGATTTTACGTAACTTACCCAAACTCCAAACCTGAAAGCCACCAGAGTCAGTTAAGATTGGCTTATCCCAGCCAATAAAATCATGCAAATCACCATGCGCAGTCACCACTTCGGTACCCGGACGCAGCATCAAGTGAAACGTATTGCCTAGAATAATTTCAGCACCAATTGCATGAATATCTTTAGGCAACATACCCTTAACCGTACCGTAAGTGCCTACAGGCATAAAAGCTGGCGTTTGCACCACACCACGATCAAAGCGAAGCTGTCCACGACGGGCAAGGCCGTCTTTAGTACTAACAGAAAATTTCAATGGCACTCTCAGTATTAACGATATTCATACAATTATTAATTAAAGTCATTTTAGATGCTTAGCTAATAAACATAGCATCGCCATAAGAGAAGAAGCGATACTTTTGATCAATCGCTGCTTGATAGGCATTTAAAGTATTTTCCCGACCGGCAAACGCACTGACCAACATGATTAAGCTCGATTCAGGCAAATGGAAATTGGTAATCATCGCGTCAACACTTTTATATTCATAACCAGGATAAATAAAGATTTCTGTATCGCCGTAGTAGGGCTCAATCCAGCCCTTCGCAACACTTGCTGTTTCAATACAACGGACTGAAGTAGTACCCACTGCAATAATTCTACCGCCGGCGGCTCTCGCCTCGCGAATTTGATTACACACATCCGCACCGACCTCGGCATACTCAGAATGCATTTTATGGTCTTCGATTTGATCTTCACGCACAGGTTGAAAAGTGCCAGCGCCAACATGTAAGGTAACAAAAGCAAAATTAACACCTTTGTCACGCAGCGTATTCAAAATAGCCTGATCAAAATGCAAGCCGGCGGTTGGCGCAGCAACGGCACCTTCGCGCTCAGAGTAAACCGTCTGATAGCGCTCCCTATCCATGTCTTCATCTTCACGATCAATATAAGGCGGTAAAGGCATATGTCCCACAGCCTGTAAAACCATCGCCAGTGAAGCATCGTCATCACTCTCAATAAGAAACATATCATCGACACGATCGACAACACGAATCGACAAATCTTTATCGAGTAAGATACGGCTACCGGGTTTAGGTGATTTACTCGCACGGATTTGGGCGATACCTCGAGAGCCACTAGTAATGCGTTCGACCATAACCTCGACTTTACCACCGGTTTCTTTTTCACCAAACAGGCGAGCAGGAATAACACGTGTGTTATTAAATATAAGTAAATCGTTAGGGTTAAGAAGATCGACTAAATCAACAAAGCCATGATGACCAAGATTGCCATCATTGCGATCCATAGCCAGCAAACGTGAGGCAGTGCGCTGCTCAGCTGGATAACGAGCGATCAATTCATCGGGGAGTTGGTATTGGAAATCAGTTAAATTCATGGTGAACAAACAGCTTATTAGATTAGACGAAATTTGTTGTTCAGATTAGCGGAAAAACGGAACGTAAGCCAGTGATTTACAGGACAATATTATCGAGAATGCGGTTCATTGCGTTGAGTTTCTACCGTTAGAGTAATCTGTTGTTGTTTGAAAGCGAGAAAACGCGTTTATCGCTTGCACCCCTCGATTCCGCTGATATAATCGCTGCCCGTTTGGAGCTGCTCGATTAATTAGCAACCAAACGTTAAGCCGATAGCAAACAAAGTTAAAGGGCTTAAAATTTTAAGTAAGGCCAGTGTGGTGAAATTGGTAGACACGCTAGATTCAAAATCTGGTTCCTTCGGGAGTGGCGGTTCGAGTCCGCCCACTGGTACCAAACAAAAGAAACCCTGCCTATGGCGGGGTTTTTTGTTTGGTGCTGGTGGGCGGCGAGCACCGCCACCGGTTCGACTAATTGCGCAAGCAATTTGGACGCGAAACGAAGTGAAGCGCTTGCGAAGCAAGTGACAAGAGCCCCTAGGCTATTGTCATCATTCCGCCCACTGGTACCAAACAAAAGAAACCCTGCCTATGGCGGGGTTTTTTGTTTGGTGCTGGTGGGCGGCGAGCACCGCCACCGGTTCGACTAATTGCGCAAGCAATTTGGACGCGAAACGAAGTG
>Ga0209094_1000809_pt1 | contig 20883 bp, 20 predicted proteins | sample COGITO_mtgs_1004_2_FD_184790 | JGI IMG/M metagenome (GOLD analysis project Ga0209094, IMG submission 184790) | Pelagic marine microbial communities from North Sea - COGITO_mtgs_100430 (SPAdes) (version 2) | ecosystem: Environmental > Aquatic > Marine > Epipelagic ...
TAGGTTATATCGGGATCAATCTTCGTCAGATTGTGTGCTTTCTTTTGGTTACTTTTCTTTGCACAAGCAAAGAAAAGTGACTGGCATGTCGGGCCACCCCCGACGACCTTGACCTTAAAACTCAAACAAAAAAGTAAACAACCAGTATATAAGAACACTTTTAGATAACACTTAAAGAATTGGACTTCGACTGGCTGTCGGGTCCCCTCCGACGACATTGATCTTAAAACATCAAAAAATTCAAAATCTTCCAGACTCACAAATACAGTCTAAAAAAATCGTCAGCTCTCGGTTATATTTGTTATCCATCAAAAATTAAAGTAACTTATCAACCCTCACACTCGCCCCCATCAAACAGCGCACACACTTTCTATGTTCCCAATAAAAGACGACAACCCACAAATCCACATCCCCTACGTCACCTACATAATCATCGCCCTCAACGCGCTATCCTGGTTCACCCTGCAAGGCATGGGTAGCCACAACACACTAGAACAATCTGTTTGTCAGTACGGCTTAATCCCCGCCGATCTATTTGGCGCAATCTCATTTGAAGCAAGAGAATGGATATGCCCCGCCAATAGCGGCGTAGGTTGGACAGGTTTATTAAGCTCTATGTTTATGCACGGAAGCTGGATGCATATACTCGGTAACATGTGGTTTCTATGGGTGTTTGGCGGCAATGTCGAAGACGCCATGGGCGCACGACGCTTTGCAATATTTTATTTGGTTTGCGGATTCTGCGCTGCATTGGCACAGGTGTTAGCCGATACCCATTCACTGGTGCCAATGGTGGGTGCATCAGGTGCTATCGGCGGTGTAATGGGCGCGTACATCATGCTTTACCCACGAGTAAAAGTGCACTTGCTGGTATTCTTATTTGTTTTTATTACCACCTTCCGTGTACCCGCTGTATTGATGTTAGCTTATTGGATACTCGTGCAGTTGGCAGGTGGTTTTGCATCGCTAGGCGCGACTGGCGGCGGTGTGGCATTTTGGGCGCACATAGGAGGCTTTGTTGCTGGGGCGGTATTGGTGTGGGGATTTAAAGACGATGAACTGCTAGCACAACATCCTTGTTATGGCTGGCGTAAGTTTTAATGAATAATATTTAGAATAAATTTATTCGGCTAGCTTTTGTTTTACCGTGGCAAGTTTTACACAGTTAACAAACACGGCCATGGCGCCTTCTACATCGGCTAATTCTGGATAAGACGGCGCAATGCGAATATTGTTATTCAGTGGGTCATTACCATTAGGAAAAGTAGCGCCCGCTGGTGTTAACTTAACGCCAGCTTCTGCGGCTAATGCCACAACCGCTTTCGCTAAGCCTGGCTTAGTATTAAAGGAAACAAAATAACCACCTTCTGGATTACTCCATTCTCCCATACCTGTATTCGCAATGTTGTTTTCTAAACTCTCGGCGACAGCTGCAAATTTAGGTGCGATGATCTCGGCATGCTGCGCCATATGCGCGGCTATACCTGCAGTGTCTTTTAAGAAGCGAACGTGGCGTAATTGGTTTAATTTGTCTGAGCCAATGGACGCCATACCAAAGTGTTTCGTAAAGCCTTTGATATTTGCTGCACTCGATGCAATGTAGCCAATACCAGCACCAGCAAAAGTAATTTTTGATGTTGAGCCAAACTGCAGAACTGAATCTAATGTGCCTAAGGCTTTCGCTTTTTCATCAATGTTAGCTAACGCCGGGGCTGAATCGCTCAGACTGTGAACGGCATAGGCGTTATCCCATAATACTAAAAAGTTATTGCCGGCAATTTGACCAAGCGCGGCTAATCGCGAAACAGTTTCATCGTTATAAACTTCGCCGGTCGGATTTGAAAAGCGGGGTACACACCAGATACCTTTAATAGACGCATCTGCTTTCACTAAGGCTTCGACTTGATCCATATCGGGACCGTTGCCGGTAAGCGCTACAGGAATCATTTCAATGCCAAGTTGTGCGCAGAGGCTAAAATGTCTGTCGTAGCCTGGGCTAGGGCAGAGTATTTTAGTGGTTGAGCCTGATGCTTGCTCTTCAGCGCGCCAAGAAGTGGCGTTAGCTTGAAGGCCAAGATGATAGCTAAACCAAAGGCTGTAGTGCATTAAACTGAGGCTGCTGTTGCCGCCAACAAAGACACGACTACTGCTGTCGCTATCGCTGACACCTAAAATAGAGCCAAATAGTTTTTTCGCTGCAGGTATGCCGTCGAGTACGCCGTAATTGCGTAAGTCCGTGCCTTTATCATCATGAGTACTATCACCCAGAATGTTATTGAGGGGGTTGGACAGGTCGAGCTGAGCTGTTGAGGGCTTGCCTCGGGTAAGATCCAATTGCACATTCTGATCAATAAAGTATTTGTGCTGTTGTTCCAGTTCAGCCAGAGCAGTTTGTAGCTCGGCAGGGGTTGCTTGATCGATATGCAAGGAGTGTCTCCGCAAAAAAAAGTGAAAATCGTTTTTTAAAATAGCTGTCTTTATATAATGTCAGAGATTATACCGTCAGAGTGGTGAAATGGTGAATATCACTATGAATTATCTGGTCTTATTTAACGTCAATTTTTCGCATTGATATAGGCTGATTGCCGTCGGGCTTCTATTGGCCGTTGATTTGGCTAAAGTCAGTGATTAGCGCCTCAATATAATCGAGTGCTGATCGCGAGGCATCAATAATCTGAAAGCCTGCCCAATAGCGTTCACCTTCTACTTCATCTCGGCTCCATAGGCAGTCGCTGCCAAGGTCGACCTGTTTGTGACCATTCATTGCATCGGGCAGTAATAAACTCACAGAGTAGATACGGTTACTCTCGATAAGCGTATCACTCATTAGCATAAATCCTTCTGTGGTGATATTGACTAATGCGCCCATTTTTTTATGCGTGTTAATGTTGATCACTGAAATGGGTTTATGCAGTTCAACGCGTTGCTGTTGGCGTCGCGTTTGTAATTCTATAGAGCTGGCTTTGTGCAGTGGTGAAGTCATGACAATTTCTCACATTAAGTTTATTCGTTAGGCTGTTTGGGTTTTAAGTCTTAAGCGATCAACAACCGTTTCTAGCATGCGCTCAAAGAAAGGTTTTTTAAGCTGCGTGTCACTCATGATTATTGATCCTGAACTAATGCCTAGTGCAATTTCGTTAGCGCTCACAATAGCGACTTGCTGCCCCATGGAATTTGATAGCATACAGTTTTGAGTTTTTTGGTTATACCAAGTGAGCTTTAATCGGCGTGAGGGCATATTTTTTTGCTGCCAATCCAGCCAGGTACCAAAATCCATAGATAAAACAGCTGCTATTGATTCATCACTGGCACGTTCATTAATAGCTGCCAGAGGTTTTGTTTTTATTGGTTGTTTGTTTTCTTGTTTTCTTTCGTTAATGGGTTGATGAGTTTTCAGATCTAATTTCTTCTCACTTTGTAAATGAGATTCCTTAACATTGGGTGGGCGCTTTTTTGATATTGTTTGTTCATTGCTAAGCAGGGTTTTTTTATTTATGTCATTTACATCTACATCATGGATGTTTTCGGTAGCCAGTTTGCTGCACATATCTAAGCTGTTAAGGTGTTGCTGTATTTCATTTGCGTCAAGTCCTACGCTACTTAATCCATATTTCAATTTTTCATTGAGTGCGCTGCGTAAATTTTTTGCTTGTAGTATTTCTTCTTTATTGATTTTGGGTTCGATATACCATAGTAGTTCATCAATAAAATTAATGGCTTCTTGCCACTGAGTGCTGTCGTCACCATATCTAAGTAATGTATAAGCTAAAAATGCATTCCATGGTTTGTTAATGAGTTGCAAAATAGGCTTGGGTAGCGGTTCGTTGCAAATCTTTTCATTAATCAAGGCCGTTACTTTTTGGCGTCCCGAGGCTAGCGCTTCTTTGCCTTTAACGGCTTGAATGCTTCGTTTTTCTGTGATGCTGGCTTGACGTTCAATTTTTTCTATATAGGTATTTAACTCGGCGCTGACATGGCTGAATATTTCGTTGCTGTTGTCATTATCAAAATCGGTAATGATTTTTTTTATTACGCGTTGCATTTGTTGATAAATATTATTCTGAGTTGATATGTCGTCTGTCAGCCAATATTCACCGGCGTTAATTAATTGGTTAACCAGTTGTCTTGCGTCATGCTTGGGATTACTTAAAAAAGTGTCATCCAGTAATGCCAGTTTAAGCAGCGGTGTATGTAAATGACTAAGAAGTGATTTCACTGAGTCATGCAGGCTGTCATCATTAAGGATGTGTTCAAATAAAATGCCGACGCATTCAATGGCTTGCTGTTGGCTGGTATTCGTATTGGTATTTGCTAATGCAGGCGCGGGTTCGGCAATAATGGATGTGCCGGTAAAGCGCATAAGTTGCTGCGATTGCAGTGCGCTAAGTTCGGCAATTAAGCGCTCAACAGAAATACTGGGCAGCTGATTGTTTTGTTGCATCGGTTGCGCGCTAAGTAGTGATCGCATAACGTCAAAAAGTTCGCTTTGTCGGTCTTCGGATTCTTTTATAAAGGCGTTATCGCTTTTGCGTCGCTTGGGCGCAATAGAGCGATCACTACGATGATGGTAGCGAAGATTTGGTAGTACGTTGTGATTCACCAAGAACAAGTTCACCTCAGCATAAATATTGGTGAGGTGCTTGATAAAATAGCGATCAAATAATTTTAATAAAATTAATCGGCTTTGCAGGTCGAGTGACAAATCATCAATGCAGGCCATAAAGTTATTGCAAAGCACTTGTGGTGCAAAGGGGTTGTTTTCAGACGTGAGTTTAATGCCGTTATTCAGTAAAGCCAGTCGTTGACCCAGCGCAAATAAGGCTTCGGCATAATCAGCTTCTGCACGATGACTCATACTGGTAAGCGCAACCTTAAGCTCCATTTCATCTTTGCCGAGCAAGCTTAAAGCGCTGTCATGCGGGTCGGTGTTGTTGGTCTTGCCATGAGCGCTAGGGGTAATTAATACAGCAAATAGTGTTGAGAGTGTTCGTTCAAATTGTGCCGATAGCTTTTTGTGCTGAGTATCGATGACCTGCTGAACTTCAAAGTATCGCTGCTGTGTTTCATTGTCATCCGCTTGCTGGGCCTGCTGAACAAGGTACTCACTCGCTGCGTTAATAAGCGTGCTTAGCTGGCTCTGGCAAAACCGGCGTAAGCGAGAGTGGCATTCGATGAGTGTTTGGCGTGAATCGTTGATCATTGTCTCCTCCGATGATGGAGCGCTGAATAGGCATGTGCATGTTGCTAAAAGTGCTTGGTATTAATCGATTTTGATGATGAATCTGGTTTTGAGTATAGGAGTGATTAATTAATCGAATTGCAAATTCTTTTCTTTAACTCGTATTCTGCGGTTTTGTCTTCATTAACGTGCTCGAATTCACGAAAATAGTGAGTCAACACTTCGGCTTTAGGGCCTGTTAATAAGTTGTTTAATAATGAAGGTATAAGGGCTGCCAACGTACTTAAAATTCGGTATAAAGGAAGGGCTTTTATTATATAACTCAAGGGGTTATGATGCGCGACCTGAGAGTTTAAGGGGCAGAAAAAAGTATCTAGGTAGCATCGAAAAGGGATAAGTATCGAGCTAGATTTAGAGCATAGAGTAAGCATTAATAATTTTACATTCAGCGATACCAGTAGGGGATTCACTATCAATATTAAGCAGATGACGGACGATGGATTGCCGTACCCTGAGTTTTTGCTCGAACATATCGTTAGTGAGTGGTCAGGCGTTAATGTGCCTCTAATTGATCCCGATGTGTGTCTAAAAGTCGATTCCAGTCTTTCTTATTGTGGCTGTGTTACGCCAAGCACAAAGCTGCGTCAGTTTGTTTATCTTTATCAGCAATCGCATGATTTTGATTATGAAACTATCGCTCTTCTAATACGTATTTCTCAAGGCTCAGCCGATAATGACGCTATATGGGATGAGCTGGTTACGCTTGAGTTTCAGCGTGATTGTGGTCTATCACGAGAGCAGTATCTTGCCGGGTTGTTAACGGTGGCTGAACGCCTTGAAGTCGAATCTTCATTATTTGAAGAGCTGTTAAGCGCGTAATGCTTGTTAGGCGGCTCTTTCTTCTCACTATTGGCACTTCATTCTTCATCCTTTAATCCTTCACTGATATATCCACTGTTAATAATGAAGGCGCTAAGAAGGTGCTGAAAGGTGCTGAGAGGCGTTGAGCGCTTAGCGATAATGTCTATTTTGTGAGTGCGTCGATCATAATCGGTCCATTTTTGGTCAAAGAGGCAGGCTTTTAACTATAAGCCGAATGCGCTCTATGAGGGTAAGTGGTAGCGAAATAAGGCTAAAAATCGCTTAACAGAGATTATATCTTGCTATTTAAGCCCACTTTCCATAGACTTCGCGCTCTTTTTTCGCCCTCAGACCGTTTGAAGGCTTAACTCCTTGTTTTACTGCAAGACAATCGACTGGCAAGTCGACGGTATTTGCAGAAAGCATAATCCCATAGGGAGCACATATGCGACACTACGAAATCGTGTTCATGGTTCATCCGGACCAGAGCGAGCAAGTCCCAGGTATGATCGAAAGATATACTACGGCTATTAATAAAGACGGTGGCTCAGTTCATCGCCTAGAAGATTGGGGACGACGTCAGTTGGCCTATCCAATCAACAAAATCCATAAAGCGCACTACGTTTTGATGAATGTCGAAGCGACCCAACCTGCGTTGGAAGAATTGACGACTAACTTCAAATACAATGATGCTGTGATTCGAAACTTAGTCATTCGCACCGATGCGCCTGTTACAGACGAGTCGTCTATCATGAAAGCGGAAACTGAGCAGCGTGAGCGTAAAGCTCGTTACGATGCCCGCTCTGCGACTGAAGCTGCTAAAGCACCAGAGAAAAAAGCAGTTGAAGATACCAGTGATAGTGCAGCGAATGCCGAGTCAAAAAGCTCGGACGATACCGCAGCCGAATAATTCGGCTACAGCAGATTAAGTAATAGGAGAACATCATGGCTCGTTTTTTTCGCCGTAGAAAATTTTGTCGTTTCACCGCCGAAGGCGTTGATTACATCGATTACAAAGACCTCGATGTATTAAAAGAATATATTTCAGAAACAGGAAAAATTGTTCCTAGTCGTATTACTGGAACAAAAGCAAAGTACCAGCGTCAGTTGGCAACGGCTATTAAGCGCGCGCGTTACTTAGCGTTAGTGCCTTATACGGATAGCCATAAGTAATTAGAAAGGTTATTGCTTCGTCATGATGCTATTAATGACGTTATTAACCTTGTTGCTTGCTTGGCTGGGTTCTGCGGCAGTTGCCTTGGCAATTTTACGCAGAGGTTTGCAGGCTTCAGCGAATGTTTTTTTATTCGTATTGTTGCTTGCCGCCGCTTGGGCATACACAGGTAATATCGTTCCGCTCAGTACGTTACTTTGCAGTAGCGTATTGGCAGTAGCATTAAGAGCTACTAGTAGTTGGAGCACGGTAATAACGCTTACCCCTTTTGTTATTATTATTTGGGCAGGGGCGTTATTAGTTTTTGCTAGTGATTATGTTGCTCTACTCATGGTTTATGCAGAGCAAGGTTTAGACGTATTTAAACAGCAGCTTGAATTAGCTGCAGCTAATGGTGGTAATCCAGAACGCGCTGAGCAAATGTTAGCGCAAATGCCGCCATTAACAGCAGAACATTTGCTGGGTAACTTAGCGTTTATGCAAATGTTACTGACATTGATAAGTTTGTTTACTGCGCGTTGGTGGCAAGCCAAGTTGTATAACCCAGGTGGTTTTCAGCAAGAGTTTTATCAATTACGTTTAAACCGCACTAACATTTTAGTGTTAGTGGCTGGATTGGTTTTGTTCTCAAGTATTGAGGGCTATCATCAATGGGCATGGTTGTTTGCAATACCGATAATTGTTGTGGGTATTGCACTGGTTCACGCGCTAGTGGCGTTGAAGCAATTAAGCCGACATTGGTTGTTTGGATTTTATGTAATATTTATTACATTCGCACCTGTAGTGCCACTGCTAATGATGGCTGTTATAGCCGATAGCGCACTGGATTTTAGATTGCGATTGACTAAATAAATTAGTTAGTTTGAAAAAGTTAAGATAAAAGCAGGTTGTTTGTGTCATTACCGTTTACGATTTTTTCTAAACAGTGATTAACAACAGCCAGACATCAAAATAGATACAGTTAGATTATTGATAGAGGTTAGTGCTATGGAAGTTATTCTTCTGGAGAAAGTTGCCAAATTAGGTAGTTTAGGAGATAAGGTCAATGTTAAGTCAGGTTTTGGCCGAAACTTTTTAATTCCTTATGGTAAAGCGGTTCCTGCAACAGAAAAAAGTGTTGCTGAATTTGAATTGCGTCGTGCTGAATTACAAGCCGCTGCTGATGAAGCCTTAGCTGCTGCGCAAGCACGTGCTGGCCTTATGGCTGAGCTAGCGATTACTATCGAAGCGAATGCCGGTGATGAAGGTAAACTGTTTGGTTCAATTGGCACTAAAGATGTTGCCGATGCGATTACTGCTGCTGGTCACGCCGTTTCAAAATCAGAAGTACGTATGCCTAATGGCGTTATTCGCGAAGTGGGTGTTGTTGAGATTACTCTTCAATTCCACAGTGACGTGAACACAGTTGTTAGCATTTCGGTTGTTCCTGAAGCTGAATAAGCGTTTAGCTATTATTAATAGTTAATAGCTCGCTAAGTAATTAGAAAGCTAAGTAAGTTGAAAGCTAAGTAAAAAGCTAAGTAAAAAGCTAAGCAAAAAGACAGTTAGCTGATCGCAAATATGCGTCAGCAAAAAGCGTTGTTCCTTTTAGGTTCAGCGCTTTTTTTTACAGCACTTATTGATGCTTTTGTATTCATTTTTCTGATTCTTCTCCCTCTAATTATTAATTTTAATGATAGTGAGGCCGTCACTTACTGATTTTAGGGGCGCTCTCAGGTATCATCCCACTTCACTTTAATGACCCTATTTATCATCGTTATAATGAGTAGAATGCAAACACGTGTCTGAGCCGAATTTTCCCAATGAACCGCCCATGATTGATGATGCCGACTATTCGGATCAAGAATCGATATCGTTAGCCAATAACGAGATGTTAAGCGATTATCCTGAGGCGCCAACGCCTAACTTTTCTGCTGACATGGTCAGTTTAAAAACCTTGCCGCATTCACTTGAGGCAGAGCGTTCGTTACTGGGCGGCATTATGCTGTCAGAAACGGCCTGGGATGCCGTGGCTGAATTAGTCACGCCTAGTGATTTTTACTATGGCAAACACGGTCATATTTTTACTGAGATGGCGCGCTTAGCTGAAGCTGCCGAGCCGCTTGATGTTATTACCTTGGCAGAGGCTTTACAAAAGCGCGCTTTGCTTGAGGCCTCTGGAGGCTTAATTTATTTAGCCGACTTAGCAAAGAGCACGCCATCGGCTGCGAATATTCGCGCCTATGCCAATATTGTTCATGATCGAGCAACACTTCGTCGCATCATTAATACCGCTACTTCAATACAAGAAACCGCATTTAATCCCGAAGGTCGCGACGCAGGTGATGTGTTAGACAGTGCTGAGCGTTTAATTATGCAAATTGCTGAGCAGGGACCCAAGTCAGGTGGCCCTGTTGGTGTTAATGCTTTATTAAAAGACGCCTTAGGTAAAATTGATGAGCTGTTTAATAGTAAGGGCTCTATTACTGGATTAACCACAGGCTATAAAGATCTCGATAGTAAGACTTCAGGTTTGCAGCCTGCAGATTTAATTATTGTTGCTGGCCGACCTTCTATGGGTAAAACCAGTTTCGCGATGAACTTGGTAGAGAACGCAATATTAGCCGACTCTAAACCCATACTCGTTTTCAGTATGGAGATGCCAGCCGGTTCATTGATGATGAGACTATTATCGTCGGTGGGTAAGATTGACCAAACGCGCGTGCGTAATGGTCAGTTAGAAGAAGAGGATTGGGCGAAATTAAGCGCCGCCATGCAGCAGTTAAAAGATAAGCCACTATTAATTGATGATACGCCAGCGTTAACGCCTACAGAAATTCGTTCTCGTGCTCGAAAGGTACTGCGCGAGCAAGGTAGCTTGGGCATGATCATGATCGATTACCTTCAGTTGATGCAAGTGGCTGGTAGCAGTGAAGGTCGAACCGCAGAGATCAGTGAAATTTCGCGCTCGCTAAAAAGTATTGCTAAAGAATTTAACTGCCCGGTTATTGCTTTATCACAGCTAAACCGAAGTCTTGAGCAGCGACCGAATAAACGTCCGGTTATGTCAGATTTGCGCGAATCGGGCGCCATCGAGCAAGACGCCGATGTTATTATGTTTATTTATCGCGACGAAGTGTATAACGAAGAATCACCCGATAAAGGCACCGCCGAAATCATTATTGGTAAGCAGCGTAACGGACCTATAGGTACTTCACGTCTTGCCTTTGTCGGCCAATTTACGCGCTTTGAAAATCTTGCGCATACGGACTATAGCGATGACTATGAATAAAGTGATGACGACGAATAATGTTTAGCTGCACACTTTAGTAGTAACCCTTAATTATGCTTGAACAAGCCTACCGTATTTCACGACTACTCTCTTCGGCTGTCTATCCCAATTGTCGCCATGTTGATGGCGGCTTACCACTTTATATTATCGAAAATCCTCTTGGCCGCATGGTTATTTGTGAGCAAGGCGCACAAGTGCTGTCGTTTATTCCTGCCGGTAAAAAAGATTTACTCTGGTTGTCACCGTTAGCTGAATTCAAATTAACTAAACCGGTGCGCGGTGGCATTCCCGTTTGCCTACCATGGTTTGGTGTTAACCAACGCGACAAGCAAAAGCCCAGTCATGGTTTTGCGCGTAACGTGAATTGGCAGTTGGCGAATATTGAAGATGCTGATGATCCGCAGCAAGGTGCTTGTACGCGTATCGAATTTGTACTTGAGCAGTTTCAACAACAGCCGCATAGTTTATTTCCGTATCCGTTTAGCGCGCGTTTAACTTTTTTAATGAGTGATAGTCTTAGTGTTCATTTACAGCTAACGAATACGGGTAGTGAGTCACTGCCATTAACATGGGCGTTACATAGTTATCATCCGGTTGCATCTATCACATCAACTCGCGTGACCGGTTTGGATAATTGTGAGTATCTCGATAATACTTGCGGGCTTGCGCGAAAGCAGCAAAGTGGTGATGTTGTTTTTAATGGTGAGTTAGATCGTGCCTATATTAATGCAGGTAACAAACAAAGTATTATTTCAGCCTCGCCAGATAATACTTCTATTGCGATCGAAGCCAGTGGTTGTTCCAGTGCGGTTGTTTGGAATCCCGGCTTAGAAAAAGCCGCTGCAATGCAAGATATGGGGGCGGAGAACTATCAGAAATTTGTTTGTGTTGAGCGCGGTAATGTCTTTGATAATGAAGTGATGCTACTGCCTAATAAAACCCATCGAGCTTCTTTGCATATTAAGCTATAGATCGAGCTGCTCGCGTAAGTTTTTTAATTTTTCTTTTTGCACTTCTGGTTCTAGCGGTGCTTGTTTTTTCTTAGTTAACGCTTTTGCTACCGGCATACTTAATTGTTCACCGCGCTTAACTCGTTCTAGTAATAATAAATAATTGCGTTCAAATACCGGGAAGACCTGTGCTTCAGGCTGGCTACTAATAAAAAACCAATCGGTGGTTTTTCCTGCGTAGTAAACAATGGGGTGCGACCATTTAACATTTTGACGTGGCTCACTCGAAAGGCTAGCTTCAATATAAGCGGTTTTAGCATCGGGTATGCCGGCCGTAATCGCAGCGTCACAATACTCGCGAATACTGTGTGGTGTCGGTAAAAAAGTATTATCGCAGATGGCTTGTCTACCCGCTGCAGCAATATGCACAGGTTTAAAATCTACTAATAAGCGCAGCCATAATTGCTTAGCCATCGATAGCGATTGATGGTCGGGAAACGCTTTGTGAAATTGGTTGTGGTAAGCGAGTTCTAATTCGGTAAACAAATGATTAATCGCTTCAACATGGGCTTCAGTCGGTTTGGCTGCAGATGCTTCAGACGCAGAAGCACTTGCGACGATTGACGCATTACTGGGTAAGTGAATATCGGATACATGTTTTGCCATGATTTTCGTGCTCTTTATCGGTAAACCGTTACTTAATTAAGTCGGCCGCCCAGCTTCTATCGGTGAGTCGTTCAAAGGTATCACCTTTGGCTCCGGTGTTATTGTCGTTGCGTCGCGCCCAACGATATTTTACATGCTGCAAAAATTTCGTATTCCATGAATGATGCAGTTCATTTTTATCGCGCCAAAACAGCACAAATTCAGGAATTAAATTTCTCGCAAATTGGCTGTCGATATTCGCAATAGTCAACACATCAAACACTTCGTGATCTGGTTTCCACTGTTCAGTAATGGGTCGTGGTTCAGTGTCGTGTTTTAGCGTATGGGTAAAGCGCGCCCATTGGCGTTTTACATGGTTAACAAATTTTGAATTCCATGTGCTTTGCGCTTCTTTTCGCTCTTGCCAGTATAAAATAAATTCGGCCACCGCATCGTCAATAAAGTTACGATTAATACCCATGCGCTCCAGAATTTCTACAGCGTCGGGGCTTGGCTGCCATTGCTTGGCAATAGGCGTTTGGTGCTTGGCTGGCTTCACTAATTTTGCAGCCGCTTCTTGTAAATGGTGTTGGTGGGTCTGCCAGCGTCGCGATACATGTTGTAAAAATTTACTCGACCAAGCATGCGAGGCTTCGTTGCGCTCACGCCAATAAAAAACAAATTCATCAATATTGGCTTCAACAAATTTAAGGTCAATGCCTTGTTGGTTTAGCTGGTCAAGAATGGCACGATCGGGACGCCAGTTGGCAACAATACGTTGGGCGCCAAGAGAGGTCGTTTGAGTGACTTGGCTGGCTGGCTGATTCTGATAACGCACTTGCTGGTTAATGGTTAATTCGAGTGTTTGATTTTCATCTTTGGGCATGGCTTTGACTAACACCATACCTAAGTCAACTAAGTTGTTCAGAATACGTCGCAGTGCAGCGGTCGTCCAGAAGGGCAGTTGCTGATTCAATGTGCAGAGTTGGGTTGTTGTCCAGTGATAGCCATCACGCGTTTCACCCATGCCTAGGGCTAATACCGCTTCAAGATGCTGGAGTAAAATCGCCTCTTCGAGACCAATCGATGCAGCCAGTGATGGCGAAACGATGACGGGGCGCTCTGGGATAAGGGATTCGCTCATAATTGATTCAGTTAAGATGGCGCTACAAAAAATTGCTGGTAATTCGGTCGACTATTGTAGGGCTTTGACGTAACAATCGCTACTGAACTCTTTTGAAATATACCGCGAGATAGTTAAAATTATTCTCTGTTAAAGTCGATAGTGCTGATAAACTGGCGGTCTCATTAAAGGATAGTTTTTTTATGGCAAAAGCCAAATCAGCCTTCGTTTGCACCGACTGCGGCTCTGAATACACTAAATGGCAAGGGCAGTGCACCGATTGTGGTGTGTGGAATACCTTGTCGGAAATCCGTTTAAGCACGGCAACTCAGCGCGGTGAGCGTTTGGTAGGCTATTCCGGTACGGCCAGTGAAGTTCAGACGTTATCATCCATTGATCTCAGTAGCTTGCCTAGACAAAGCACGGGCTTGGCTGAATTTGATCGTGTACTGGGCGGCGGCCTAGTGGCTGGCTCGGCGGTGTTAATTGGCGGTAACCCAGGGGCGGGTAAAAGTACGGTCTTGTTACAAGTAATGTGCGAGCTGGCGAAAAAGCAAACGGCCCTGTATGTGACCGGCGAAGAATCATTGCAACAAGTGGCTATGCGTGCAAATCGTTTAGGTTTGCCGGCCGATAAACTGCAAATGGCTTCGGAAACCAATATCGAATCCATTATTGCCATTGCTCAAAAAATACAACCACGAGTCATAGTGGTTGACTCCATTCAAGTGATGCATACCAGTGATTTGCAGTCTGCGCCGGGTGGCGTATCACAAGTGCGCGAATGCGCCGCTTACTTAACCCGTTATGCTAAGCAGTCTAATACCATTGTTTTCTTGGTAGGCCATGTTACAAAAGATGGCAGTTTGGCTGGACCTAAAGTGTTAGAGCATATGATTGATTGCTCTATTTTGCTGGAAGGTTCATCCGATAGTCGCTACCGCACTTTAAGAGGTCAAAAAAATCGCTTTGGCGCGGTGAATGAACTTGGCGTTTTTGCGATGACCGAGCAAGGTTTAAAGGAAGTTAAAAATCCTTCGGCGATATTCTTAAGTCGCGCCGAAGAAGATGCCCCAGGCAGTGTGGTGATGGTGTTATGGGAAGGGACTCGCCCGTTACTGGTTGAGATCCAAGCGCTGGTCGACGATACACAATTAAATAATCCGCGCCGAGTAGCGGTAGGCCTAGATCAAAACCGTTTATCGATGTTGTTAGCGGTATTACATCGTCATGGTGGTCTTGCCGTGGGCGGCTCGGATGTATTCGTTAATGCAGTTGGCGGTGTTAAAGTGTTAGAGACCGGTGTGGATTTAGCATTGTTATTAGCTGTGGTATCGAGCTTTCGTGATCGCTGCTTGCCTCGTGATTTAGTGGTGTTTGGTGAGGTGGGTTTGTCTGGCGAAATTCGTCCTGTGCCAAGTGGTCAAGAGCGCATTCAAGAAGCGGCTAAGCATGGATTTAAAAAAGCGATTGTGCCTAAGGCGAATATGCCTAAAAAGAAAATTCCGGGCATGGAAGTAACCGGTGTCAATAAATTGGAAGACGCACTCGCATTATTATAAGCGGTACGTCTTCTAATAAATTTTACTGTAGTTTTTTGTAGCGCATACGTTTAGGTGATGCGTTGCTGCCTTTTCTAGCAATAAAATCAGCATGGTATTCCGTGTAGTTACCTTCAAAGAATACTGCTTCAGAATCGCCTTCATACGCTAGTATATGTGTGGCAACACGATCCAAGAACCAGCGGTCATGCGAAATAATCATTGCGCAACCCGGAAAGTCTAGCAAGGCTTCTTCTAGCGCTCGTAAGGTTTCCACGTCTAGATCATTTGATGGTTCATCTAATAACAAAACGTTGCCGCCTTGTTTAAGTGTGGTGGCAAGTTGTAATCGGCCGCGTTCACCACCCGATAACTCACCCACTTTTTTCTGCTGGTCTGTGCCTTTAAAGTTAAAGCGACCAATGTAAGCGCGAGAAGACACTTCATAGCCGCCAATTTGAATTAATTCATTGCCATTAGAGACTGATTGCCAAACGCTCACGTCATCTTGCATTTCATCACGTAGCTGTTCTACATAAGCAATATCAACGGTTTCGCCAATTTTTATTTCGCCGCTATCTGGTTGCTCTTCACCAGTAATCATTCTAAATAATGTTGACTTACCCGCGCCGTTACCACCAATAATGCCGACGATAGCGCCTTTAGGAATCGATAAACTTAAGTCGTTAATTAGCGTGCGGTCACCGTAGGATTTTGTGACGTTCTTTAATTCAATCACTGAGTCGCCGAGTCTTTGGCCGGGCGGAATATAAATTTCATTGGTTTCGCTGCGGCTTTGAAATTCTTGCGAACTTAATTCGTCAAAGCGTTGTAGTCGGGCTTTGCTTTTAGCATGACGACCTTTAGCGTTAGAGCGAACCCATTCAAGTTCAGCTTTTATCGTTTTTTGGCGCGAGGCTTCCTGCTTGTCTTCTCTCGCTAGTCGCTCTTCTTTTTGCTCTAACCAATTGGTGTAGTTGCCCTCGTAAGGAATGCCTCGACCGCGATCTAATTCTAAAATCCAACCGGCGGCATTATCTAAAAAATAGCGATCATGCGTAATGGCAACCACAGTGCCGGCATAGTCTTCTAAAAATTGTTCTAACCAATGAACGCTTTCTGCATCTAAATGGTTGGTTGGCTCATCCAGCAATAACATATCGGGATTCGAAAGCAATAATCGGCATAAGGCAACTCGGCGGCGTTCACCGCCAGAGAGTTTACTGACATCGGCATCCCAAGGTGGTAGGCGAAGTGCATCGGCGGCCACTTCGAGTTTATGATCGAGATTATGTGCGTCACCCGCTTGTAAGAGGTTTTCTAAGCGCTGCTGTTCTTTTGAGAGTGCGTCAAAGTCAGCATCGGGTTCGGCGTAAGCATTATAGATGGCGTCGAGCTTCTGCTGTGCTTCGGCAATTTCACCTAAGCCGTCTTCAACATTGCCACGAACATCCTTACTCTCATCGAGTTTGGGTTCCTGCGGTAAATAGCCAATATTCAAGTCTGGCTGTGGTCGCGCCTCGCCTAGGTAATCAGGATCGAGACCGGCCATGATTTTAAGTAGGCTCGATTTGCCCGAGCCATTAAGGCCTAGCACGCCGATTTTGGCGCCAGGGAAAAAGGATAATGAGATATCTTTGAGGATTTCGCGTTTGGGCGGTACGATTTTGCCGACGCGGTTCATGGTGAAAACGTATTGGGCCATGGATAATTTCCAAGTTGACTATGATATTCGGCCTTAATGGGGCCGCTCAATTGTTAAAATGTGGGGAATTAATTGATAAATATAGCTAAGGCTAATCAACGATTCAACACTGTCGCGCTAGTATACCGGAGTGTTTGCTAAAAAGTGAGTGCTGTTATGGTCGGTATGGCAGAAAAAAATTATTAAATTCAATAAGTTGAGTGTTTTATAGGGCGTGTGCGAATTCTGTTTTTAGACTCAGAAAAGCGTGTTAAAAATGCCTAACAAAGGGATCACTGTAACTTGTTATCAGTGCATATAAGGCACCTATTCATGTAGAATACGCGCTCCTTTCGTAGCAGCCTTTTCGTCGTTTTTATATGGGTTGAATAAGCGACATAGCGAGTAGGTGAGCTGAATAAAAGGCAGGCGCTCTGTCCGAAATAGCGTTGAGCTGTCTAAAAAGTAGACGATTATGGCTTTGGTGCTCAAATTTAGGGTGTTTTGTCTATTATTGCCTCTATTCAGTGGGCCAAGCCTTCCGTGCTACGTATTGGTATAGGCGTTAGTTTATTTCTTATTTTAAGTTTTGGAGTGGTTTAATGTTTGATAAAAGCATGACAGTGGCAGGTTTTGACGACGAATTACAAGCAGCGATTGCTTCAGAAGAGCAGCGCCAAGAAGATCATATTGAGCTAATAGCCTCAGAAAATTATTGTAGCCCTCGAGTTATGGAAGCGCAGGGTACTAAGCTAACCAATAAATACGCCGAGGGTTATTCGGGCAAGCGCTATTACGGTGGTTGTGAGTTTGTTGATTTGGCGGAAGATTTAGCCGTTGAGCGCGCTAAAAAATTATTTGGTGCCGATTACGCCAATGTGCAGCCGCATTCTGGCTCGCAAGCGAACAGTGCGGTTTATTTAGCATTATTAAGTGCCGGCGATACCGTGTTAGGTATGAGCTTGGATGCTGGTGGTCACTTAACGCATGGTGCTAAGCCAAACTTTTCAGGCAAAGTTTATAACGCGGTTCAGTATGGTTTGAATGCTGAAACGGGTGAAATTGATTACGAGCAAGTTGAAGCCTTAGCATTAGAGCATAAGCCTAAAATGATTGTGGCTGGTTTTTCTGCCTATTCAGGTATTGTTGATTGGGCACGCTTCCGGGAAATCGCAGATAAGGTTGATGCTTATTTATTGGTTGATATGGCTCACGTTGCTGGTTTAGTTGCTGCAGGTGTTTATCCTAGCCCTGTTCCTTATGCTGATGTTGTAACGTCAACAACCCATAAGACATTACGCGGCCCACGTGGCGGTATTATTTTAGCGAAGGCTAATCCTGCGTTGGAGAAGAAATTTAACTCTGCGGTTTTCCCTGGTGGTCAAGGTGGCCCATTAATGCATGTGATTGCAGCAAAAGCCGTTAGCTTTAAAGAAGCGATGGAAGATGATTTTAAAATGTATCAGCAGCAAGTAGTTGCTAATGCAAAAGCCATGGCGAATACCTTTATTGAAAGAGGCATTAAAATTGTTTCTGGCGGTACGCATAACCATTTAATGTTGGTTGATTTAATTGGTAAAGAGTACACCGGTACTGATGCCGATGCGGCATTAGGTGCGGCTCACATTACTGTGAATAAAAATGCGGTACCTAATGATCCACGTTCACCTTTTGTAACCAGTGGTCTACGTGTTGGTACGCCAGCCATTACGACACGCGGTTTTAAAGAAGAAGAAGTGATTCAGCTAACGCATTGGATGTGTGACATTTTAGCTGATGTGAATGATCAAGCAGTGATTGATCGTGTCCGCGGTCAAGTTTCTGAATTGTGTAAACGCTTTCCTGTTTATGCTAATTGATTTTTTGTCAATTAATAGTGAGAGCTTAGCCGAATCAAGACGAGTTAATTAAGTATGCGCTGTCCCTTTTGTTCAGAAGAAGATACTAAAGTGATTGACTCTCGGCTAGTTGCTGAGGGTGAGCAAATTCGTCGTCGTCGTGAGTGCCAAACGTGTACTGAGCGTTATACGACTTATGAAACGGCTGAGCTATTATTGCCTAAAATTATTAAACAAAATGATGTGCGCCAGCCTTTTGATGAAAGCAAATTGCGTGGCGGCATTTTACGTGCGTTAGAAAAACGTCCAGTGAGTGTTGAGCAAATTGAAGCAGCGGTTAGTCATATTAAGCATGAGTTAATGGCTACCGGTGAGCGAGAAGTGAGTGCTATTCGCGTTGGTGAAGCTGTTATGTTGCATCTTCGCCAGCTCGATCACGTCGCCTATGTTCGTTTTGCTTCGGTGTATCGTAGCTTTCAAGATCTGAATGAATTTCGTGAAGAGATTGATAAGTTATCTGCGGAAGGCAGATCAGAAAAAAGTGCGGAAACCAGTGTCGATTAAATCGATATATTCTATTGCTGATAGTCAGTTTATGGCTGAAGCAATTCAGTTAGCAGGTCGTGGCCTTTATACGGCGACACCTAATCCCTGTGTTGGCTGTGTGCTTGTAAAAAATGAAAAAATTGTTGGTCGTGGTTGGCATGTAAGGGCTGGTGATGCGCATGCAGAAGTGAATGCGATTGCTGATGCCGGCGATGAAGCAAAAGGGGCAACGGCTTATATTAGTTTAGAGCCTTGCAGCTTTACCGGAAAAACCGGTGCTTGCACTAATGCATTGCAAACGGCCGGTATAGTGCGTGTTGTCTCAGCTATGGAAGATCCCAATCCTAAGGTTTCTGGTCAGGGTAATGCTTTATTGCGTGCCGCTGGTTTAGACGTTAGTAATGGATTAATGGCAGAGCAGGCGGCAGTACTTAACCGCGGATTTATTAAACGTATGCAAAAGCAGTTGCCTTTTGTGAGCTGTAAAATGGCAATGAGTTTAGATGGTCGGTCGGCTATGGCCTCTGGTGAAAGCCAGTGGATTACAGCGCCTCCAGCGCGTCAACAGGTGCAGCAATTACGTGCGAGTAGCTGTGCGATTGTTACCGGCGTTGGTACAGTTATTCATGATGATCCCAGTCTTAATGTACGTGAACAAAATTTAGGTGCACCTGTCGAAAGGCAGCCAGCATTAGTGATTGTGGATTCACAATTAAAAACACCGTTAAGTGCCAAAGTATTAAGCGCTGCAATGTTAGCGATGCGAGAGGTTTATATTGCTTGCCTCAATACGGCACCGGCTGACCGAGTGCAGTCGTTAGAAGCGCGTGGTGTAAAAGTGATTACATTCTCAGAGGGCGGTGAAGATCTTTCGGCTGTTAATTTACATGCACTGCTCTCGTATCTTGCTTCGCATGAAATAAATCATGTCATGATTGAGGCTGGGCCAACATTAGCGGGGCAGTTTGTTCAGCAGCACTTAGTCGATGAATTGAAATTATTTGTTGCACCTAAGTTGATGGGTGGCAATGCGATGCCCGTATTCAGCATGCCTTTTGAAAATATGTCTGAAGCAATGGATTTAACGATTACCGATACAATGGCAGTAGGGTCTGATTGGCTGCTGACTTGTCATATAAATAATTCAGATAAGAATTCAGATAAAAGTTCAGATAAAGGGTTGAGATAAATAAATGTTTACAGGATTAATACAAGCGAAAGGCAGTATTAAAAAAATTGAAGACGTAGGCGGTGATAAACGCTTACTCATTAATTCTGCTGATCTCCCTTTAGATAACGTTGAGCTCGGTGCCAGTATAGCGATTAATGGTGTGTGTTTAACAGCGGTTGAATTTATAGAAAAAGGTTTTTGGGTTGATGTATCGATAGAGACATTAACGCATACGACCTTGGGTGATTTACAAGAAGGCAGTGCTGTTAATTTAGAAAAATCATTAACGCCTAGTTCTTTTTTAGGTGGGCATTTAGTGAGTGGTCATGTTGATGGTGTGGGTGAAATTGTTGAGCGTTATGAAGATGGTCGTTCATGGCGTTTTGCTATTCGATCGCCCGAACCTTTTGCAAAATATATTGCGCAAAAAGGCTCTATTTGTGTGGACGGCACTAGCTTAACGGTGAACGCAGTGAGTGGCGCAGTGTTTGAATTAAATATTATTCCTCATACTTTTGATGAGACGCTATTTGGTGATTACCAAGTCGGCAGTCGCGTTAATTTAGAGGTGGATGTTATTGCGCGATATCTTGAGCGTATGTCTGCTTATCAAAGCGAATAAGTGTTAACGGTTAAAGTGATCAATACCTTATGAAAAAATTAAGAAAATTAAATACAACAGAAGAGCTTATTGCCGATATTCGATTGGGCAAAATGGTTATTCTAATGGACGATGAAGATCGCGAAAATGAAGGCGATTTAGTTATTGCGGCGCAATGCATAACGCCAGAAGCGATTAACTTTATGGCACGAGAAGGCCGCGGCTTAATTTGCATGCCCATGAGTAAGCAGCGTTGTGAGCAATTAGATTTGCCGTTAATGGTCGATGAAAATCGCGCG
>Ga0209094_1000810_pt1 | contig 20881 bp, 16 predicted proteins | sample COGITO_mtgs_1004_2_FD_184790 | JGI IMG/M metagenome (GOLD analysis project Ga0209094, IMG submission 184790) | Pelagic marine microbial communities from North Sea - COGITO_mtgs_100430 (SPAdes) (version 2) | ecosystem: Environmental > Aquatic > Marine > Epipelagic ...
TTAACAAAAACTTTGTTGACTCGTTCAGAACTGAAATCTCTTAAAGATCCCATCCCGAACAGGTCCCACACGTTTGCTTGCCTGATTGTTAAAGAGCGTCTCACCCGTGGCACCGCGCTGCTTCGCATCGTTGCCCCGTCGAGGAGTGCGCATTCTAGAGATTTACGGGTGACCGTCAACACTTTTTTTCATGTCTTTTTTATCAAACGGTCATCTTTTGTCTGGACGAATAAAAAACCATCAAAAACGGCCTAAAACGCTCATTTCTTATGCGGCTCAACCTCCTCACCGACAGCCCTCTTGTACCAAAATAGCCACGAAAGAACATCGAGCCCTGTCTTCTCTGTTTTTTGTTTTTTTCATCACCCCAGCAGCAAAGCTGCCTTGGCAGATACAAAAAAGGCGCCCTGGAGGCGCCTTTTTTGTATCTCGAACCTGACTACTGTTTACGTAGCTGCCAAAGCGTCATCACTAAACCCGCTGTCACATAGGTCACTGCCACCCCCAACAGCACTAGCGGCGGGTCCAAAAAGACGATGGCAAAAGCAATAATCACCCCAAGAAGCATCTTGAAGGGGACCCTGCCAATATGGAACTCCTTAAAAGAGTGGTACTTCACTGATGAGACCATCAGCAAACCGGCGCCCGCAACCACAATGGCCACTAGCCAGGAAATATCCGCCCCCTCAATGCCGCGACTAGCCCCCAGCCAGACAAGCGTCGCCACCAATCCCGCTCCGGTAGGGCTGGGCAAACCGATAAAAAAGCGTTTATCCGTGCTTTCCGCCTGTACATTGAACCGAGCCAGGCGCAAAGCAGCGCAGGCCACATAGATAAAGGCCGCCACCCAACCAAACTTACCCAGTCCTGATAGCGCCCAAGCATAAGCCACCAGCCCCGGAGCCACGCCAAAAGCCACGCAGTCTGACAGCGAGTCATACTCCGCCCCGAACTTACTTTGAGTGTTGGTCATTCTCGCCACCCCGCCGTCCATCCCGTCAAGGATACCGGCAATGATGATCCCCAAAGCGGCATTTTCGAAATGCCCATTCATGGCAGCCACAATGGCGTAGAAGCCGGCGAACAAGGCCGCTGTGGTAAACAGATTGGGCAGCAGGTACACGCCCTTGTGGCGAGTCCCTGTTCGATACTCAGCCTCAACCACTTCAAAGGTGTCTTGAGTGTCCGTCGCTGCTGTCTTGTCGTTATCCTGCATGGTTATCCACCCATTAATGATGGCGCTAGTGTAACGCAGTACTCCCAAACAAAAAACGCGGCCGAAGCCGCGTTTTTTGGTCACTAAGACAAGGAAGCCTCTGAGTAACCCCTTGCATACTCAACGCGCAAGAAGTTATTCAGTGACCTCTTAACCCTTAGTTCTTGGTTTTGTCTACGATCTGGTTCGCCTGAATCCACGGCATCATGCCGCGCAACTTCTCACCCACCTGCTCGATGGGATGCGCCGCATTGTTACGGCGCGCCGCAGTCATGGACGGGTAGTTATGCGCGCCTTCAGCAATAAACATTTTCGCGTATTCGCCACTCTGGATACGCTTGAGCGCATTGCGCATGGCGGCACGAGACTCATCGTTGATCACTTCTGGGCCCGTCACATACTCACCGTACTCCGCATTGTTGGAGATAGAGTAGTTCATGTTAGCGATGCCACCTTCGTACATCAGATCAACAATCAGCTTAAGCTCGTGAAGACACTCGAAATACGCCATTTCCGGCGCGTAACCCGCTTCGGTCAGGGTTTCGAAGCCCGCCTTCACCAGCTCAACAGCCCCACCACACAGTACCGCCTGCTCGCCGAACAAGTCGGTTTCAGTTTCGTCCTTGAAGGTAGTTTCGATGATACCGGTACGGCCACCGCCCACACCACAGGCATAGGAAAGAGCCAGTTCTTTAGCGCTGCCGGACGCGTCTTGGAAAATAGCGATCAGGTCGGGGATACCGCCACCCTTGGTGAACTCGGTGCGCACAGTGTGGCCCGGCGCTTTAGGAGCGATCATGATCACATCCAGGTCCGCACGCGGTACGATCTGATTGTAGTGAATAGCAAAGCCGTGGGCGAAGGCCAAGGTGGCGCCGTCTTTCAGGTTCGGCTCAATGTCGGACTTGTACAGGTGCGCCTGGAACTCGTCAGGCGTCAGCACCATTACCACGTCAGCGGCGGCAACGGCGGAGGGTACGTCAGTTACGCTAAGGCCATGGGCTTCCGCTTTGGCAATGGAGGTAGAGCCTGCACGCAGCCCGACAACGACGTCTACACCGGAATCTTTCAGGTTACAGGCGTGGGCATGGCCTTGAGAGCCGTAACCGAGGATGGCTACTTTCTTGCCTTGGATAATGGAAAGGTCGCAATCCTTGTCGTAATACACTTGCATGCTCATAGCTCTGACTCTTTATAAATAGAAGAAAAAGGTAAAGGCCCGATACACATAAAGCACCAGCCTGATGGGCCGGTACTTTAGGGGATTCACATCATTGCGTAAAATGATATATTTGAAACACCACGTTCCTTATTCTGCAACACAGCAAGCGCCTCACTCCTTCAGCAGCAAGCGGATACCTGATGGACACCAAACCCCTGCGGCTGTTCCTGACCCTAGCCGACACCCTGCACTTTGGGCGCACCAGCTCCATGTGCCACGTTAGCCCTTCCACACTCAGCCGTACCATTCAGCAGCTGGAAGAAGAACTGAACGTGCCGTTGTTCTACCGTGACAACCGCAGCGTTACCCTGACCCGAGAAGGCCAACGCTTCCAGGAATATGCCCGCGACACACTGATGCGCTGGGATGGCCTGCGCCATGCATTACAGGAAGATCGCCGCATTCTGCAGGGTGAGCTGCGTCTGTATTGCTCCGTGACCGCCAGCTATAGCTTTCTCTACGATCTACTCAGCAGCTTTCGGCACCAATACCCTCGTATCGAACTCAAACTGCATACTGGCGACCCGGCTCAAGCCGTACAGCGCATCCAGCAGGGCGAAGAGGATATCGCGATCGGCGCACGCCCTGACCACCTACCCAGCGGCATCGCCTTTAGGCCCATTGCCCGGTCCCCTTTGCTGTTTATCGCCCAGGCCGGACAAACCCAGTTGGCGGAGCGGCTCAACGGTGTAGCCACCCAAGCGGACTGGAAAGACATTCCCATGATTCTCTCGGAGGAAGGGTTGGCACGGGAACGGGTGGATCGCTGGTTTCGCCAGCTTGGCGCCAAGCCGCATATCTATGCTCAGGTCAGCGGCAACGAAGCCATCGTCAGTATGGTCAGCCTAGGATTTGGGGTGGGCGTGGTGCCGAAGATTGTGCTGGATAACAGCCCGCTGGCCGGACGCACCCGGCCACTGGATGTGCAGCCCGCGCTTGCACCTTACGAAGTGGGGCTGTTTGCCCAAGAGCGGCGCCAGGAAGAACCGCTCATTAATGCGTTTTGGTCACAATTAGGTGATACCTGACGCCAGACAACAAAAAGCAGCTCACTCTCGGAGCCGCTTTGGGAGGGAGACCGAGCAAGGCGTGTTACGGCACCGGCTCATCTCCCGCGGTGCCGCCATTGCCAGGCTTCGCTTCGGCCTCGTCCGCTGCCTGCTCCTGGCGCAGATACCCGGCAGCGTCCTCATCAGCTCCCGCCGTCGGCAGGGACGCCTGAGCTCGAGTTTGCTGATTGAGCTGATAAATTTGCGATGCATTACCCAAGTCTCTCTCACTGGTAATCGACGCGATGGACTCGCGATCCTTCAAGAAAGTGACCACATCAGCCCGAATTGAGGCTAACGCTTCTGGAGCCTTATGCATTTCCATCACGTAACGCGGGAATTCAAGGTTACGCATACCCGTGGCTGCGAACGTGGACGTCACCAATCTTGAAACCACAATCCAGGGCGTAATGCTGCTGCGTATTAAGGTATTTTCTGAACGAGTACTATCATGGATGCCCGTGCCCGTGGACATTTTCGACTCCGTAAATGTACCTTCACACTTGAAGTAAATCATCACCGATTCGAACTGCATTTCAGAAAAAAACAAGTGGGCAGCTCCGCGCAGCAGCGCTGCGAAAGCTCTAAAAATAACGCCCCACACCAGTAAATTCACAGGCAACGACAGTGCACTGCTATCACCAGACAGCAACGCTCCCACCGATACGCCTTGCTGGGCCAAAGCCTCGTAAAGGTCCACCGTCGCAAACGCTAACCACAGGGTTAGCCCTGTCGCTATCAGCACTAAAACATTGCCCCCTAAGAGCAGGGCCATTCGTACCTTGTCAAAACTTACCCCCAAGTCCATCGGTTTCACTTTCGGCTGGATTTCCTGGATCATCTCGCCCTTGAACCCTCCCTTGCCTTCCACCTGCTCGACCAATTGCGGGTCCAGTTCTCGATACACCCGGTTAGGCACTTCCTTATAACGACGGTTGGCCATAACCAGGTTGTCTAGGTTGATAAAAATTTCATTGGGGTGCACCGACTCCTGCCAATTTTCCCGCAACTCAGACACTTCCGACACCGGATTCGCCAACGCCAAACGACGACGAAGCAGCTGATAAATGCCCACACTAGCCACTGCAGCAAACAGCAATGACACCAATAAATACGTTAGCGGATAAAGACCGTCGAGCACGCTAATCCACTGCTGCCACTGCTGAACACCCACATTGCCCACTTGGGAAACCGAGCCCAGCATGAGACCCACCATCACCGGTAACACAATAGACACCGCTATCACCATAACCAGGTCGCTACCGCCCATGGACTCCACCTGCCGTTCAGGATGTCGAGCAATAGCGCGGCCGGTTCTCCACCACAGCACAATCACATAAACGCTCAAGACTACTGAATAGAGGGGGAAGATAACGGTACCCATATCACCGACAAAACCGGCCAGCGTGACAAACGCCACAAACAGATACGCCATGATAGCCACTGCTGTTTTCACCCAGGCGCCAAATAAACGCTGCCCAAGGTTACGAATGGGGTACGGCATGAACAACAGCTTAGGAAGTAGACTGTGCAGCGCGCGCGCCAGAAACCCTTCTGGCTCCACAAAAGTGGGATTCTTACGACCAATCAACATTTCTTCTAGCGTACTGCCTTTGTAGCCCACATAACGGGCCTCTTCCTGCGCAGTACTACTTTCCGAGGGGCTGTAATTATAGGCCAGCGAAGTGGGATGGTTACGACCTACAAAATAGCGCAACATGGCAAAAGCACCCCCACTCAAGGCGCGAACCCCGCCCCCTAGAAGCACTACCGCAAACACTATATAAATCCAGCCCGCCACGGTATTTTCCTTCACCGTTGCCGCCGCTATCAGCAGCACAGCCAGTCCCACACAGGCACTCAGCCCACCCGTTACCGCAGTAACCAAGCCTTCCTTTTTAAACGGGTTCCGCAGCCCCAAATCAATGGACCCATAATCAAACGCCATAGCGACTCTCCTTTCCTTGGTGCGGCCGATTAGGCCGTGCGCTTTTCCGTGAATCGATTCTAAATACTTTTATGTTGCTATCATGAAGAACACAAAAAAGCCGCTCCGAAGAGCGGCTTTTGCATCTGGCATTCAGCGTTAGCCGCCAAGCACGGCTACAAACTCAATACCTTCTCGCCACGGGCAATGCCGGACACCCCGGACCTCACCACTTCCAGCACCTGGGTTTCCCCAATCGCACCAATAAAGGCGTCCAGCTTGTCTGATGCACCGGTGAGCTGAATGGTATACACCGTACTGGTCACATCCACAATCTGGCCACGGAAGATATCCACCGACCGCTTTACTTCAGCCCGTTGAGCACCGGTAGCCTTCACCTTGATCAGCATCAACTCGCGCTCAATGTGCGCGCCTTCTGTCAGGTCCACCAGCTTGACCACTTCGATCAACTTGTTGAGGTGCTTAGTAATCTGTTCGATCTTCAGATCATTACCGTGAGTGGTCAGCGTCAGGCGAGACAGGGTGCTGTCTTCCGTAGGTGCTACCGACAGGGTTTCAATATTGTACCCCCGCTGGGAGAACAGACCGATTACCCGGCTGAGTGCGCCTGGCTCGTTTTCCATCAGAATAGAAATAATTCGACGCATCAGGTCCGCTCCGTCTTGCTCAACCACATATCACGCATGGAACCGTCTGCAATCTGCATAGGGTATACGTGCTCGGTGGAATCAACATAAATATCCATGAATACCAAACGGTCTTTCAGGGCAAAGGCTTCATCCATGGCCCCGTCCAGATCCTCGATCTTGGTGATCTTCATGCCTACATGACCATAAGATTCGGCCAGCTTGACAAAGTCCGGCAGGGACTCCATGTATGATTGGCTGTGACGGCCGCCATACTGCATGTCCTGCCATTGGCGAACCATGCCCAGCGCCTGGTTATTAATGTTGATGATTTTCACCGGCAAGCCGTACTGCAGGCAGGTAGACAGCTCCTGGATATTCATCTGAATGGAGCCTTCGCCCGTCACACAGGCCACCGTCGCTTCGGGGAACGCAAACTGCACACCCATGGCCGCCGGCAAGCCGAAACCCATGGTCCCCAAGCCACCGGAGTTGATCCAGCGGCGAGGCTTGTCGTACTGATAGTACTGGGCCGCGAACATCTGGTGCTGGCCCACATCGGAAGTCACATAGGCATCACCCTTGGTGGCCTTGTACAACGCTTGCACTACCTGCTGTGGTTTCATGGGACCATCTTCGTTGGTCTCATAACGCATCCCATGTACCTTGCGCCAGCCGTCGATCTCTTCCCACCAGCGCTCCAGCGCCTTGCGGTCCGGCTCGCCACCGTGCTCATCCAGCGCCGCCAGCATCTCTTCCAGCACCTGTTGCACCGGGCCCACGATGGGGATGTGCGCCATGATGTTTTTAGAAATGGACGCCGGGTCGATATCGATGTGAATGATCTTGGCGCCCGGGCAGAACTTCTTCACATTGTTAGTCACCCGGTCATCCAGACGAGCGCCTACTGCCAAAATCACATCAGAGCTATGCATGGTCATGTTGGCTTCATAGGTGCCGTGCATGCCCAGCATACCCACGTTCTGACGGTCGGTACCGGGGAAGCCCCCCAGTCCCATCAGGGTATTGGTCACCGGGAAATTAAGCCGGTGGGCCAACTGGGTCAACAGCTCGCTGCCTTCGCCCTGCACCACGCCACCGCCGGCATAAATCACCGGGCGCTTGGCTTTCATCAACTCGTCCAGCGCCTTACGGATCTGTCCGGAATGGCCGCGGCTCACCGGAGAGTAAGAGCGCATTTTCACTTTCTTGGGATACTCGTAGGGATTCTTGACGTTCGGTGCCGTCTGATCCTTGGGAATATCCACCAGCACCGGGCCGGGACGGCCGGTGGTGGCGATGTAGAAGGCCTTCTTCATGATTTCGGGGATGTCTTTGGCATCACGAACCATGAAGCTGTGCTTCACCACCGGACGGGACACACCGATCATGTCCGTTTCCTGGAAGGCATCATCGCCAATCCAGTCAGAACGCACCTGCCCGGACAACACCACCATGGGAATCGAATCCATGAAGGCCGTGGCCAGGCCAGTAATCGCATTAGTCGCCCCTGGCCCGGACGTCACCATGACCACACCGGCCTTGCCGGTGGCACGGGCGTAGCCGTCGGCCGCATGGGTGGCCGCCTGCTCATGGCGAACCAGAATATGGTTGACCTTGTCCTGCTGGAACAGGGCATCATAAATGTGCAGTACGGACCCTCCGGGATACCCGAAGATGTACTCCACTCCCTCGTCTTGCAGCGCACGGACCACCATTTCCGCGCCGGATAACATTTCCACGGTTGCTACCTCAAATTTGAATGCATACAACCCACTGCCACGCAGCGGGACGGTGTTAATTGCTTGCTGCCTGCGAAAAGCACCGTAGTTAGGTGCTTTGAGCCTAGTCGGAGGTGGCCGACAAGAACACAGTGGGGAGGACTTCACGGAAGATCTGCAAACCTGAAAGGGAATACTCCCGCTTTAGGAATGAGAAACCTCCGGAGGCTCCCACAGCGGGACGAGAGTGCAGTGGTACTGCTGGCAGGACATCGCGGTAACGGTGCCCCGGGTCCCGGCCTCACACACGCCGGTAAGCGAATGCGGGTCCCGATCTCCGGAAAGCCATAATTTTGGCAGAAATGTGCGGCCAATCAAAGCCCTTGGTCGACTTTAGGTTGCAGAAAATCCCTTTCTCACGTCATGCTAAAGTCTGATAGATCAACCGAAATCATAAGAAGACTGACATGATGACAAAATTCAGCCTGTTTCTCGGCGGCGCCTTGCTTGCCCTTTCCAGCCTGAGCCCGGCGGCCAAGTTCTATAAATGGGTGGACGACGAAGGCGTCACCCATTACGACGCCCAGGCTCCACAGGGGACGAATGCGACCGAAGTAAACACCCGCGCCAATGCCAGTTCGGATCAGGGCGAGGCCATCGAAGCCCTTGAGGCCAAGCGCAGCGCAGCAGAAAAAGCAAAAGAAACTGCAGCAACTCAGGCCAAAGAAGAACAACGGCTGAAGACAGAACCGGATGCCGTCGCACAAGAGCGCTGCGAACAACACCGCAAGAACCTGGAAACCCTGACCAACAAACCCACCGTGCGGCGTAAAAATCCGGACACCGGCGAAATGGAAGTCCTGGATCAGGAAGCCCGAGACCAGATGGTGGAAAACACCCGTAGCGCGCTGGAGAAGTGCGAGGCTCGCTAGGAGAGCCGTTTACACCAATAAAAAACCGCCGACATCATCGTGCCGGCGGTTTTTGTTTACCCAAACGACGTCTCTTGATTTAACGCCTAAAGGTAAACCGCTCGTCTTCCACCTCTACATTAATGGTATCACCCTGGACGTATTCGCCTTTCAGCAGCGATTGAGCCAGCGGATTCTCCAGCTGTTGCTGGATAGCCCGTTTAAGCGGACGCGCCCCGTAGACGGGGTCGAAACCGGCATCTACCAGCTTATCAAGCGCCGCATCACTCAGTTTCAGGCCTATTTCCCGCTCCGCCAATCGCTTGCGCAAGAAATCCAGCTGAATGGACGCAATGCCCTTGAGCTGGTCCTTGGCCAGCGGATGGAACACCACGGTTTCATCTACTCGGTTGATGAACTCCGGGCGGAAGTGATTACCCACCACCTCCATCACCGCCGATTTCATCGCCTCATAATCACTAGCAGATTCGGCATCAGAGCTTGCCAGCTTCTGAATCAGATCAGACCCCAGGTTGGATGTCATCACCACCACAGTATTACGGAAGTCCACGGTGCGGCCCTGGCCATCCGTCAGGCGACCATCATCGAGCACCTGCAACAGAATGTTGAACACATCCGGGTGGGCTTTTTCCACTTCGTCCAGCAACACCACCGAGTAAGGTTTACGCCGCACTAACTCGGTGAGATAGCCACCTTCCTCATAACCCACATAGCCCGGAGGGGCACCCACCAGCCGAGCTACGGAATGTTTTTCCATAAACTCAGACATGTCGATGCGAACCATGGCTTCTTCGGTGTCGAACAGGAAGTTGGCCAGCGCCTTACAAAGTTCCGTTTTACCCACCCCGGTGGGGCCCAGAAACAGGAAGCTGCCGTTGGGTCGATTCGGATCAGACAACCCCGCCCGGGAGCGGCGTACCGCATTAGCCACCGCCTCAACAGCCTCATTCTGGCCGACCACCCGATCATGCAAGGCATCTTCCATACGCAATAGCTTGTCTTTCTCACCTTCCAACATTTTCGATACAGGGATGCCGGTCCACTTGGCCACCACCTCAGCAATCTCCTCGTCGGTGACCTTGTTACGCAGCAGCTGTGTCTCAGCTTGGGCCTGTTCTTCCCGGTCCTGGGCATCCTGAACTTTCTTCTCCAGTTCCGGAATTTCGCCGTACTGCAGTTCGGACATACGGCTCAGGTCGCCGGCGCGACGGGCCTGTTCCATCTCCACGCGAGCCTGTTCCAGCTCCGCTTTATATTCGGCTGCGCCCTGCAACGCTGCTTTTTCCGCCTGCCAGATCTCCTCCAGATCCGCGTACTGTTTTTCCAGCTCGTCGATCTCATCTTCCAGCTTTTCCAGCCGCTTGCGGCTGGCATCATCGTCTTCCTTGCGCAGCGCTTCACGTTCCATTTTCAGCTGAATCAAACGGCGATCCAGGCGGTCCATCTCCTCCGGCATAGAATCAATTTCCATACGGATACGGCTGCCGGCCTCGTCGATCAGATCGATGGCCTTATCCGGCAGTTGTCGATCGGTAATGTAGCGATGGCTCAAGCGGGCAGCGGCAATGATGGCGCCATCGGTGATATCCACGCCATGATGCACTTCGTAACGCTCTTTCAAGCCCCGCAGAATGGCAATGGTGTCCTCCACTGTAGGCTCATCCACCAACACTTTTTGAAAACGACGCTCCAGAGCGGCATCCTTCTCAATGTACTGTCGATATTCGTCCAGCGTGGTAGCGCCCACACAATGCAGTTCGCCCCGAGCCAGCGCCGGCTTAAGCATATTACCGGCATCCATGGACCCTTCGCCCTTGCCGGCGCCGACCATGGTATGCAGCTCATCAATGAACAGAATGATGCGACCTTCCTGCTTGCCTAATTCATTAAGCACCGCTTTCAGGCGCTCCTCGAACTCCCCTCGATACTTAGCACCGGCGATCAGCGCGGCCATATCCAGAGAGAGCACTTGCTTGTCCTTCAAGCCTTCAGGGACTTCGCCATTCACAATACGCTGGGCAAGGCCTTCGACGATGGCGGTCTTGCCCACCCCAGGCTCACCGATCAATACCGGGTTGTTCTTGGTGCGGCGCTGCAAGACCTGAATGGTGCGGCGAATTTCGTCGTCCCGACCGATCACCGGGTCAAGCTTGCCTGACTCCGCTCGCTCGGTCAGGTTGACGGTGTACTTGTCCAGCGCTTCACGTTTGTCTTCCGCGTTGGGATCATTCACCGCTTCGCCCCCTCGTACTTCAGCAATTTTTTCGGCCAGCACCTTACGGGTCACGCCGGCATTCTTGAACAGCTTACCCAGTTCACCGCTATCGTCGCAGGCCGCCAGCAACACCAGTTCAGTGGAAAGATACTGGTCACCGCGCTGCTGGGCTTCCCGGTCGGCAATATTCAGCATCCGCCCGGTGGCTTGCCCCATCTGCACATCACCATTGAAATTATTCACCGTGGGCAGCTTGTCCACAGCCATGTTCAGGGCGGTAATCACATCGGCAACGTTGGCGCCTGCTTTTTCCAACAACGGCCGAGCGGCGCCTCCCTGCTGCTGGATCAACGCCAGCATCAGGTGAACTGGTTCAATGGTGCTATTACCCTGCCCCACGGCCAAAGATTGCGCGTCTGACAGCGCTTCCTGCAGGCGGGCAGTGAGTTTATCCATTCGCATTGTGTCGCTCTCCTATCCGGTCGTGATCCGCGTAGCGCCTCCCTGTCGGCAAGGCCAATGCGATCACCGGTTATCTATCAACTGAACTATAGATGGGTCCGATTGGGCCAACTTCAAGGTTAATCGGTTATCGAGAAGGGACCATTGATATCGCGCAATAACAAACACCATCATTCCCTTCAAGCAAAGAGGCCGCGTCCAACTCTGGAGCGCGGCCTCTTTGCTTTGCGGATAAAAGAACACATACCCCGTATAACAGGGCGATTCATTCTCCCGTCTCAACACTCCCTGTTTTCATCCATCGAGCCAGATCAGCGAGGCGAACCGACCTGTTTGACCCTCCTTGCGATAGGAGTAAAAGCGGGACAGATCACAGGCGGTGCAAAGGTCGCCACCCTGAACATCGTCGATGCCCAACAAACCCAGTTCAATGATGGCAGCGTGAACCACGGAAAACCGCCAGTGATTGGGGGTAGCATCTTTCTTGAAGGCATGCTCAAAAGCCGGACGATCCATAGTGAAGGCGCGATATACGTCATCCCCCACCTGATAACACTGCCCACAAATGGCCGGCCCCAGCCAGGCACTCACTGGCTCACCGCTGGGCGCAATACGAGCAACCCCTTCGGCGATAATGCCCGCCTGCAAGCCACGCCAACCGGCATGCACCGCCGCCACCGCCGAGCCATCTTTGCGGGCGAGCAACACGGGCAAACAATCAGCCGTCAGCACGACACAAGGCCAACGCTGCTGATCGGTCCAAACACCGTCTGCCTCATTATTCTGCTCATCTGCCCGCATCACCCGTTTGCCATGGACCTGCCACAACCAGGCCGCAGGATGATCCGCCTGTAATTGTTTCTCCACATGGTGGCGCGCCCGCTCCACTCGCTCAGGCTGGTCACCACAATTCAGCCCCAAATTTAAACCGTTCCAAGGTTTAGGGGAGAGATCGCCAGCTCGGGTGGTCACACATACCCGCACTGCCGGGTGTGGGCTCCAATCCGGGTACAGCCATTGGCTCTTGTCGGCTAGTGACATTCCTGGCTCCTTGGTCGAAATAAAGAGCATAGCTCTCCACCACTACACGTATCGAACAATACGTCACATTGGGGCAAAACGAGAGTGGCTACCTATTCGCTTTTGATATCATTTTCCAGCGCGACAATCAGGCTGGTCATATCCGCCGGCAATTCGGCTTGAAACTCACAATACTCTCCAGTGGCTGGGTGAATCAGCCCCAATTTCCGGGCATGTAGCGCTTGGCGGGGAAATTTGTGCAGCGCCTGACGCAACGCGTCGGTGGCACCGGCAGGCTGCTTAAGGCGACCTCCGTAGAGCGGATCACCCACCAGCGGATAGTTGCGATGGGCCATATGAACGCGAATTTGATGGGTGCGACCGGTTTCCAGTTGCACCTGAATCCGGGTGTGAGCCCGGTAACGATCAAGCACCCGGTAGTGAGTCACCGCATTTTTTCCGCCGGTTTTCACTACCGCCTGCTTCTTGCGGTCCACCGGATGACGCCCCATGAGCGCATCCACCTTGCCACCGCCGGTCATCACCCCCACGGCAATGGCCTCGTATTGCCGAAACAGACTTTTGTCTTGAAGTTGCGCCACCAGGCTCTGATGAGCCTCCAGAGAACGGGCCACCACCATTAACCCGGTAGTATCACGGTCCAAACGGTGAACAATACCCGCACGGGGCAGGCTGTTAAGGCGCTCGTCCAGGTGAAGCAGACCGTTAAGCAATGTACCGTCTGCGTGGCCTGCGGCCGGATGAACCACCAGCCCGGTGGGCTTGTTAATCACGATCAGGTCGTCATCCTGATAGACTACATCCAGATCGATGGACTGAGGCTGATCATCCAATTCAGGCTCAATTTCCACTTCCAGAGTCAGCGATTCATTACCGGTCAGCTTCTCTTTGGGCTTGGTCTGGGCACCGTTGACCGTCAACACACCATTCTTGATCCAAGTCTGCAGGCGCGAGCGGGAAAACCCCTCGAACAGCTCCGCCGCTACCTGATCTACCCGCTGCCCGGCGTGCTCCGGCTTCACCTGTTCGGTGCGCTGAATTTTTTCGCCGCCAAGATGTCCCATATAAAAGGTTCCTCAACCTGTGCTTAAATACCCAATTCGCGAATTGTAACCCGTTCAACGAGGAAAGAATGCCACGACTTTTATGGCCACTACTGTGTCTACTGATTCTGGCCGGCTGTGCCGGTAGCCCTGAAGATCGCCCGGAGCTCACCGAGACCGATCAATATCGGGAAGCCAGCGAGTCCATTGAATCTAAAAACTATCTGACGGCCATCGACCAGCTCAAGGAGCTGGAAGCGCGCTTTCCTTATGGGGATTATGCTGAACAATCCGCACTGGACCTGATTTACGCGCAGTATAAGTCGGTGGATTACCCTGCCACAGTGGTAGCGGCCCAACGCTTCATGCGCAACCATCCCGCCCATCCACGCATGGATTACGCGCTGTACATGCGCGGGCTGGCCAACTTCAACATGGAGAAAGGCCTGTTCGACAACATGGTCACCTCCGACCGCTCCAGCAAGGATATGGACGCCGCAAAAGACTCTTTCCGTGATTTCGAACGCTTGGTAAGCCGCTTCCCCGACAGCGAGTATGCCCCTGACGCGCGAGCTCGAATGGTACATATTCGCAATCAATTGGCCCGCCAAGAGCTGCACGTGGCCCGCTATTACGCTCGCCGCGGGGCCATGGTGGCCTCAGTGAACCGGGGCCAATACGTGGTCAAACACTACCAGCACACCCCTGCGGTAGAAGAAGGCTTGGCCATTATGGTCAAGGGTTACCAGCGGTTGGGGTTACCGGAGCAAGCCGAAAAAAGCCGCGCCGTGCTGGCCTTAAACTGGCCGGACAGCGGCTTTCTGAACGACGACCAACAGGTGGAGCTGGCTTGGTGGCCAGATGAAGATGACGGTTTGCTCAGTTTGCTAACGTTCGATTTACTTTAAGAGGCGCCGCACGCGCTACAAGCAGCATAGTCAAAAGCCCGTCTCCGTCCTTACGGGCTTTTGTATTTTGCGTGCAAGCATGCTGCATGAGGCGTGCTGTTCGCTTGTTCGCTAGTCTCCCGGCCGCCAACCGTTAGTCATCGGGTAACGCCGGTCTTTACCGAAGGCACGGCGGCTGACGCGGGGGCCGACGGCAGCTTGCCGACGCTTGTATTCATTACGGTCCGTGAGTTTCACTACCCGGTACACCGTTTCCCGATCAAAGCCATCGCGAATCACCGCTTCGGCGCTCATATCCTGTTCCACGTAGCGTTCCAGAATCGCATCCAGCTGGTCGTAGTCAGGCAGGGAATCGCTGTCTACTTGGTCCGGAGCCAACTCCGCAGACGGCGGACGGGTAATTACCCGGTCCGGAATGATTTCCGCGCCGGCTTGTTGGTTACGCCAGCGGCACAGGTTAAACACGGATGTTTTGAAGACATCCTTGAGCACCGAGAAGCCCCCGGCCATGTCGCCATACAGGGTGGCATACCCCACCGCCATTTCGCTTTTGTTACCGGTGGTCAACACCACTGAACCGCTCTTGTTGGAAAGCGCCATCAATAGCACCCCGCGACAGCGAGCCTGGAGGTTTTCTTCGGTGGTGTCCCGGGTTGTGCCCGCAAACGGCTCCCTGAGAATATCCATAAATCCATTGAACGCCGCTTCGATGGGCAGCGTTCGATAATGAACCCGTAGGGTGCGCGCCTGTTTTTCGGCATCCTCTAGGCTCATGGCAGAGGTGTACTGAAACGGCATCATCACCGCTTCCACCCGTTCGGGGCCAAGGGCATCCACGGCCACTGCCAGCGTCAATGCAGAATCAATCCCCCCGGACAGCCCCAACAGAGCGCCCTTGAAGCCGTTTTTGTTCACATAGTCTCGAGTTGCCAATACCAAGGCTTGATACATGCCCGCTTCCGGCCCAGGCAGCGGCAGCTCCTCACCACGGGGCTCACAGTGCCCCTCTTGGCATTGCACATCCACCGGCACCAGCGCTTCGGTAAAACTGGCAGCCTGTACGCAGCGATTGCCTTGGCTATCGCAGACAAACGAGGCCCCATCAAAAACCAGCTCATCCTGACCACCCACAAGGTTGCAATACAGCACCGGCAAACCGGTTTCCCGGCCACGGGCCTGAACTTGGGCGAAGCGCTCATCAGCCTTATTTGCACGATACGGTGAAGCATTCAGGTTCAACACCAAATCCGCACCCGCCTGCTGTAACTGGGCCGCCGGGCCATCATGCCAAATGTCTTCGCAAATAGTGATACCCAGCGTCCAACCGTTGATATCAAAGGTGCAGGTCTCGGTGCCCGGTTGGAAATAGCGTTTTTCATCAAATACCCGGTAATTGGGTAGGTGTTGCTTGAAATACTCATGGCGGGGAACCGACTCACCGGGAAACACCACGCCGGCCGCATTGCGCCGGTGGCCATTACGTACCGCCGGATAGCCCAACACCACGGGGATCGAAACCGCAGCCCCGATGTCCTCCAAAGCCGCATCCACCCGGCTGTTAAGACTCGGACGCAACAGCAGATCTTCCGGCGGGTAGCCGGTAAGCATCAGCTCCGGAAACAGAACCAGGTCCGCTCCCAGCAATCGGCGCGCTTCGTCTGCAGCAGCAATAACGCGCTGGGCATTACCTTCGATATCGCCCACCAGCGCATTCTGCTGGGCCATAATAATTCGCATGATCAACCGGCCTTTCCTCGAGTGAGCGCTGATTGTACTCTTTAGCCGGCAATCGATGAATGCGCCAAAAACATAGACTGGCAAAAACACCGCACCGAAGGGGACCTCCATGGGGCTGATTCGCCTGATTATTATCGCCGCCCTGATCTATCTGGCCTGGCGGGTCATAAAACGCTTACTGGCCCAGGCCCGGCCCACGGATTCCGGCAATGCCTCCGGCAACCCCCAGATCATGGTGAAATGCGCGCAATGCGGCGTGCATGTCCCCACCCCCGAAGCGTTCAGCCACAACGGGCTGCACTTCTGCACCCAGGAGCATCAGCGGCAATACCTGGAACACCATGACCGCTAACCAGGGCTGGACACCGGCACGCATTTATAATGTGTACCGCATTGCCATTGCCTGTGTGCTTCTGCTGCTGCATTACGGGCCGGACAAGGCGCTGCTCGGCACCCATTTCCCGGCCCTTTTCGAGACCACGCTTTTTCTCTATCTGGGTCTGACACTGGCCTCCGCCACGCTGGATAACCGCCGGCATCAGCGGGCGTTCCCTGCCTGGGCACAACCGGCGGCGTTAATCAGCGATCTGGGCATGCTGACGCTGGTGGTGCACTCCAATGGCGGGCTGGAGGGAGGTCTGGCAGTGCTTTTGCTGGTGACCGTTGCCGCCGGCAATATTCTGTTGCGCGGTCGACAGGGCTTTCTTATTGCAGCATTGGCGACCCTGTCCGCCATGTTCGAGCAATTCTATTTTTCCATCCATACACAGCTTTCGTCCCCGTTCGCCCTGACGGAATCCGGCCTGCTGGGCATTGCCTTTTTCATGGTGTCGCTGATCATCCAGCAAATTGCCCAGCGTCTGGAGCAAACAGAAAAGATCACCAGGCAGCAACAGGTTGCCATCGAGCGGCTGGAAGCACTGAACCAGCAGATTGTGCAGCGCATGCGCACGGGCATTCTGGTTTTCGACGACGCTTTTCATATCCTCATGTCCAACCAGTCTGCCAATAACCTGTTTGACAGCCCCATGCTCGGCAACACCCTGCCCGACGCCCTGACCAGTCGCTTCCAGCGCTGGCAGGACAACCCGTTATTGCCACTGAGTACGTTGCGCGTATCAGAACAATCCCCGGTGCTAAGCCCTCGTTTTGCACAGCTGGATACCGGCCATGAACACCTGACCCTGCTGTTCCTGGAAAACACGGCACAAGTCGCTCAGGAAGCCCAGCAGATGAACCTGGCATCCCTGGGGCGCCTGTCCGCCACCCTGGCCCATGAAATTCGCAACCCGCTCAGCGCCATCAACCATGCCACAGACCTATTGCTGGACGACGAACCCAGCCCGGAAGATCAACACCTGCTGCAGATCATCCGCAACCATGTGACCCGGGTTAACGGCATTATTCATGACGTCCTTGACCTATCACGCAGACCCAAGGGGCAAGCCGAACGCTTTACCTTGACGGCGCTGATTGAGGAAACGACCGCTCAATGGAAAATGAAAGACCCCGCAGCCAGCTTCAGCCTCCATTGCCAACCCGAGGTAGAAGTCCGCTTTGATCGTAATCAACTTATTCAGGTTCTGGACAATCTGATCGGCAATGCGCTACGCCATGGCGGCAGCCCCTGCACCGTCACACTGCGGTGCGGGCACCACGACCGCACCGGCCTGCCCTGGCTAAAAGTTCAGGATAATGGTCAAGGCATCAGCAAAGAAGCCATGAATTATCTCTTCGAGCCTTTTTACACCACCGCCAAAGACGGCAATGGTCTGGGCCTCTATCTATGCCGGGAACTCTGCCACGCCAACCAGGCCACACTGGACCTTGAGGAAACCCCGAAAGGCGCCAGCTTTGTGATAACCTTTGCCCACCCGCACCGACAATTTCAATAACAGAATCGCCTATGAGTGCAGATACCCCCCACGTACTGGTTGTTGACGACGAAGCTGACCTGCGCGAACTGCTGGTCATCACACTGGGTCGCATGAAACTTCAGGCCACCGCCGCAGATTCGCTGTCTGCCGCCAAGCAACAGCTCAAAGAGGCGAGTTACGACTTGTGCCTGACGGATATGAATCTGGGGGATGGCACAGGCCTGGAACTTCTCCAATTCATCTCACAACACTGCCCAACCATGCCCACCGCCGTCATCACCGCCTACGGCAGCATGGAAACCGCCACCGATGCCATGAAATACGGCGCCTATGATTTCATTGCCAAGCCAGTGGCATTGGACCGGTTACGGCAACTGATCGAAGACGGCCTGGGCATCAGCGAAGTCGAAGAGCACCATGAAGAAGAAGACAATCTGATTGGTGACGCACCCAGCATGGTGGCGCTGAAAGCCCAGGTTCGAAAGCTGGCCCGCAGCCAGGCGCCCATCTATATCAGCGGCGAATCAGGCAGCGGTAAAGAGCGTATTGCGCGGCTGATTCATACTCTCGGCCCACGCCGGGAAAAACCGTTTGTGGCCGTCAACTGCGGCGCCATTCCGTCCGAGCTGATGGAAAGTGAGTTTTTCGGCCATCGAAAAGGCGCGTTCACCGGCGCGGTAGAAGACCGCAAGGGATTGTTCCGTGAAGCCGATGGCGGCACCTTGTTTTTGGATGAAGTGGCCGACCTTCCTTTGCACATGCAGGTAAAATTGCTGCGTGCGATTCAGGAAAAATCGGTGCGACCGGTAGGTGAAGCCAAGGAATTCCAGGTCAACCTGCGCATACTCTGCGCCACCCACAAAAACCTGGAAGATGAAATGGAAGAGGGTCGCTTTCGTCAGGATCTTTTCTACCGACTCAACGTCATCGAGGCCCATGTGCCGCCACTGCGTGAACGCAGTGAGGACATCCCCAAACTGGTCCAGCATATTCTCAATCGGCTCAGCCAGGCCTGGGACATCCCCCCCCCAGCGTCAGCTCGGAACGCCGTGAGTGCCATTGAGAATTACCCCTTCCCCGGCAATGTCAGGGAGTTGGAAAACACGCTGGAGCGGGCGCTAACCTTGTGTGACGGCAACACCATTTTGCCTGAGCACCTGCGTCTGACATCCAGCCGCCCGACACCGGCCTCAACCCGCCATAATGCCCCGGCAACAGCAACGGCGTCACCAGCAAGGCCCGGTGACCAGCCTCTGGAGGATTTTCTTCAGGAAATCGAAAAGCAGGAAATTCTCAAGGCTCTGGACGCAACCCACTGGAACCGCACCGCCGCCGCCAAAAAACTCGGCATGACCTTCCGCTCCTTGCGTTACCGGTTGAAAAAGCTGGAACTGGACCGGGATGACGACGAGGCAGAAGATAACGAATAAGGCTTGGGGTCGGTGAACGGCTGCTCACCAGTAATCAACTGAGCGAGCAGCTCCGCACTGGCCGGCGCCGCCACCAGCCCGTTTCGATAATGCCCAACAGCGGCAAACACCCCATTGGTTCCGGGCACCAGACCGATAAAAGGAATGTCACGCTCGCAACCTGGCCGCACCCCTGCCCAGTGAAAGGCTGGCGAACAGGATGCCAGCTCCGGCCACAATCTCGTAGCCAACCGCTCCAACTGATAACGCCCCGCCACCGTGGGGTACGTCGTATCATCCCCTTTCCTGAGCGTTGACCCCACCAGCACAGAGCCATCCTGTCTGGGGATCAGATATCCCCTCTCAGTTAGCATAACCCCTGGCACCTGACCCGGTTTCACGCGATACAAAAGCATCTCGCCTTTTGCAGGAAACAGCGGCATTGCGAAGTGTATGGAGCGTAAAAGCTCTGCGGCCGCATGACCGGCACTGATGACAACGGTATCGCCTTGCCATTGCCTGCCATCGGCAGCCAACACCTGCCCGCCCACCGCGCCAGGCACAATCCGGCTGACCATTGCGGATTCAAAGCGAACCCCCAGGCGCTGCAAATGCGTACGCAGCACTTTCAACAGGCCCGGGTTACGAATATTGCCCAGCGACGGGAACAACAGCCCGGCCCCTACAGCGGATTCCGGCATCCGCTCGCTGGCAGGCATCGCTTGCACAAGTACCTGCCAGCGCTCAGCCCACTGGCGGGCACGAACAGCGTCATCGCCGGACGTTTCCACCCACAGACCGCCACTATGCAGCAGCGCCTCGCAGCCAGGAATGCCCGCGGCATTGCTCTCATCCAGTATCTGTTGATAGCGGGAAAAAGCATTCAAGGACAGACGGGTCATGGCATCGGAATAACGCCAGGCATACAACGGAGATAGAATGCCGCCACCGGCCCAGGAAGCCGGGGGATATTGAGCCGGGGCATCAATAATCGTCACCGTCCTTCCGCGCCGCGTAAGCTCAAGCGCACCAAGAAGGCCGACAATTCCACCACCAACAACGAGTACATCAGACATGGCAATACGAGGGAACGGAAGACACTAAGGATGGCAACAATAGCATAACCACCAGGCGTATTCTTCCGTAGGCTTCCATAGAAGTGTCACAGGAGCCACGCCGATGCCCCGTTATCGATACCAACAGCAGCAAGGGTTCACACTGCTTGAATTATTAGTGGGCCTCTCCGTAGCCGGCATCCTTCTTGTCTGCGTATCACATGCCTGGAACGACCTCCTTCCTCGTTACCAGGTACGCACGGCCACAATGACATTACACAGCCTGATCCGGCAGGCCCGCGCCGGCGCGATCACCGACGGCAATCGCATGCTCTGCGACGGACAGACGGGATGCAGCAAGTTCGAGAAAACGCAGAAGGTATGGATGGGATTTGATCAAAATGATGATGGAGCACTAAG
>Ga0209094_1000839_pt1 | contig 20391 bp, 18 predicted proteins | sample COGITO_mtgs_1004_2_FD_184790 | JGI IMG/M metagenome (GOLD analysis project Ga0209094, IMG submission 184790) | Pelagic marine microbial communities from North Sea - COGITO_mtgs_100430 (SPAdes) (version 2) | ecosystem: Environmental > Aquatic > Marine > Epipelagic ...
GCTTTATGCAGACGGACATGACAGAGGCGTTGCCAGAAGCCCAGAAAGAGGCCCTGTTGCAGGGAATCCCCTTGGGCCGCTTGGGGCAGCCGGCAGAAATTGCCAGTGCGGTTGCCTGGTTGGCCAGTGATGGCGGTGGTTACGTAACCGGAACCACTTTGCACGTCAATGGGGGCATGTTTACCGGATAGCTCAAAAAGTGGGCGTCCGAACGTTTCTGGGAAAGCTGTCTAGTTGACTGTTTTTACAGAAGAAAATATTTGGAAAAACTTCAAGGAAAGGCATCCGCCCAGTCGGCTTGCAAGCGCAAACAGCGTTCACCTAGAATAGCCGCTGACAGGTGCTAGCACACCATTAATCAGGAGAGTAATACGATCATGAGCAGCATCGAAGAACGCGTAAACAAAATCATCGTTGAGCAACTGGGTGTTAAGCCGGAAGACGTAAAATCAGAAGCGTCCTTCGTTGAAGATCTGGGTGCAGACTCCCTGGACACCGTTGAGCTGGTGATGGCCTTGGAAGAAGAATTTGAAACCGAAATTCCGGATGAGGAAGCTGAGAAAATCAGCACCGTCCAATCCGCTGTGGATTACATTAAAGCTCACAGCTGAGTTCGGTTGATCGAATAACAGAAAAGCCGCAGGTTCAATGAGCTTGCGGCTTTTTTGTGGCCAGAAGATGCGAGGCGGCAAGTGACGTTTTCTTACATTACGGCAGCCAGTTACTGTGCTGCTTATAGTAATCTTGTCGCATCAAGGCCGTTGACGCCAAAATAATGGATTTGGGAGGTATCGGTGACGTCACGTCGAGTCGTTATTACAGGGTTGGGAATGCTTACGCCGCTGGGAGCTGATGTCGCTTCTACTTGGGAAGGTATCAAAGCGGGTAAAAGTGGTATTCGCAATATTGAGCACTTTGATACGGAGCCCTTTGCTACCCGTTTTGCTGGCCTGGTGCCTGAATTTGATATTTCCGAATACCTGTCTCCCAAAGATGCTCGCAAGATGGACCTTTTTGTGCAGTACGGCTTGGTGGCGGCGATTCAGGCAGTGCGCGATGCGGGCCTGGACATGGAAAAAGAAAACGCCGAGCGCGTGGGTGCAGCCTTCGGCTCAGGCATTGGTGGCCTCACCAATATCGAAGACAACCATCGCAAGCTGCTTGATTCCGGCCCGCGTAAGCTGTCGCCGTTCTTTGTGCCCGGTACTATCATCAACATGATCGCGGGTAACCTGGCCATCATGTACGGCATGAAAGGGCCGAACTTTGCCACGGTAACGGCATGTACCACCGGGACCCATAACATTGGTTTCGCCGCCCAGCAGATCACCCTGGGGCAGGCAGATGTCATGGTTGCCGGCGGTGCCGAAAAAGCGTCTTCCCCCTTGGGGGTAGGCGGCTTTGCTGCGGCCCGTGCATTGTCTACCCGCAATGATGACCCGCAGGCGGCCAGCCGCCCTTGGGACAAAGATCGCGATGGTTTCGTGCTTGCCGATGGCGCCGGTGCGGTTGTGCTGGAAGAGTACGAGCATGCCAAGGCCCGTGGTGCCACCATCTATGCGGAGTTGGTAGGTTTTGGCATGAGTGATGATGCGTACCATATTACCTCTCCGGCGGAAGGCGGTGACGGTGCCAGGCGTGCCATGGGCAATGCCCTGCGAAATGCTGGCGTTGAGCCGGAGCAGGTTGATTACATCAATGCTCACGGCACCTCCACGCAAATGGGCGATTTGGCCGAAGCGATGGCGGTAAAAACCCTGTTTGGCGATCATGCCTACAAGTTAGCGGTGAGTTCGACTAAATCCATGGTCGGGCATTTGTTGGGCGCGGCGGGGGCAGTGGAAGCAATTTTCTCTATTTTGGCCATGCGTGATTCGGTTGCTCCGCCTACCATCAACCTGGATAACCCGGATGAAGGGTGTGATTTGAACTTCGTGGCAAACCAGGCTCAGGAGCGCACCATTAACTACGCGCTGTCCAACTCGTTTGGCTTTGGCGGCACTAACGGCACCTTGCTGTTCAAGAAGGTGTAGTGTCGCTGGATCCCCGTGATCGCGGTCTCGCCTACGGCGACGGTATGTTTGAAACCGTGCGGGTGGCTGCCTCCGGCGAGGTACCATTGTGGGCGCGCCATCGTGCCCGCTTGTATGGTGGGCTACAAACGCTGGGTATCGCGCCACCCTCTGAGTCCCGATTACAGAGGGCACTGGATGCTGGCGTTGCGGCGCTAGGTGGCGAGCCGGGGGTGGTCAAGCTCACGGTTACCCGTGGCGTCGGCGGCAGAGGCTATTTGCCACCGGCATCGGCGCAGCCTACGGTGCTGTGGCAGACTGGCGCTTTGCCAGAGTGGTCTGAGCGACAACGCCGTGACGGGTTGGCACTGGGGCTATGCCAGACTCCCCTGTATCCTGATCCGTTAGCGGGCTACAAACACCTGAACCGCCTTGCGCAGGTGATGGCTCGCCGTGAAGTGGCTCAGCAAGGCTGGGACGAAGGATTGTTACTCAGCACCCGCCGTCAGCCCCTGGAAGCCACCTCCATGAATCTCTTTGCCCGTTTCGCCGATCACTGGTGGATGCCGGATCTGGCGGCCGCCGGCGCAGGTGTGGACGGTGTGATGAGAGCTCATGTGCGCGATACTTTCTGCTATCGCAGTGAAAAAGTCGTCTGCGATCTGCGGCCACTGTCACAGCTGCGTACCGCCGAAGGCTTGTTTCTGTGCAACAGTGTTGTCGGCGTGCTTGCAGTGCGTAAACTGGCGCAATGGCATTGGCCGGTGTTGGCATCGGTCCGGGAACTGCAACAGTCGACAGAAACCTTTTTGGCCGGCTCACTGAAGGGCTAATAACCCCACTATGCGTAAAAAAATCCGTATTTTTGGACTGCTGGTTGTTCTATTTGTGGCAGCTGTTCCCATGGCGGGGGCGTGGGTCAGCAGCTATCTGCATCGCCCGTTACCGGTTTCTAAAATATTGACGGTGGAGGTGACCAAAGGCGCCGGGCTGAGCCGTGTGCTCTACACCCTCAAACGTGACGGCATTCTGGGTGAGGGACTTGAAGCCCGGTTTCGCCGAGTGGGGGCGCGAATCTACTCCGCTTTCACCGGCATGGATGGCCGCATGCATGTGGGTGAATATCAACTTAAACCCGGTGATTCGCTGTTGGCGCTGCTGGAAAAGATCGATCGGGGCGATGTGCTGCAACGCAGCCTGACGATAGTGGAAGGCTGGAATTTCCGAGAACTGCGTGCCCGGTTGGCGTCCCTGAAAACGCTTGAGCATCGGCTGGAAGGGCTGACAGGCGAACAAGTGATGACGAAATTGGGCCGCCCGGACTTACATCCGGAAGGTTGGTTTGCACCGGAAACCTATTTTTATACCCGTGGCACTTCAGACTTGACTATCCTCGCCCGGGCGCTGGAGCGACAGGAGCGTATTCTGGACACTGCCTGGCAGCAGCGGGCGAAGAATTTACCTTATGAAACACCTTATGAAGCGCTGATTATGGCGTCTATCGTTGAACGGGAAACCGGCGTGCCTGAAGAACGCCCGGAAATTGCCGGTGTATTTACCAACCGTTTGAACAAGGGGATGCGCTTGCAAACCGATCCCACCGTGATTTACGGCATGGGTGAAGCGTATAACGGAAACATTCGCCGTTCCGACCTGCGTCGTGCGACACCTTATAATACCTATGTGATTCGAGGTTTGCCGCCGACCCCCATCGCCATGCCCGGCCATGAAGCAATTTTCGCGACGGTAAAGCCGGCGACAACAGAATCCTTGTATTTTGTAGCCCGCGGTGATGGCAGCCATTACTTTTCCAAGACCTTGGCTCAACACCAAAGGGCGGTGCGTGAATACCAATTGCGACGTCGGGAAGGCTATCGGTCTTCGCCCGGAGGAGGGCAATGAGCGGCCGCTTCATCACTTTGGAAGGGGGCGAAGGTGCCGGCAAGAGCAGCAACCTGGAGTGGTTGGCAGAGACGCTTCGCGCCGCAGGCAAAACGGTAACGGTTAGCCGAGAGCCCGGTGGTACGGCGCTGGCGGAGTCGATTCGCAAGGTGCTGCTAGCCCCCTGTGACGAAGCCATGGCCGACGATACCGAATTACTGCTGGTCTTTGCTGCACGGGCGCAACATCTCGAACAAAAGATTCGTCCGGCACTAACGCGCGGCGAATGGGTTTTGTGTGACCGCTTTGTGGATGCCACCTGGGCTTATCAGGGAGCAGGCCGGGGGCTTGATAACGGCGCCATTGCCGAGCTGGAAGCCCTGGTTATTCGAGATACCCGCCCGGATATGACTGTGCTGTTCGATGTGCCGGTGGACGTGGGTATGGCACGGGCTGGCAAACGCGCCGCGCTGGACCGTATTGAGCAGGAAGATAGCGCTTTTTTTGAACGCATCCGTCAGTGTTACCTGGCCCGGGCTGCCCAGGAGCCCAACCGGTTTCGCACGGTAGACGCTAGCCAGCCGCTGGAATCGGTACAGCACCAACTGACCCGGATAGTCGAGGAGATGCTGGCATGGCCGTAACCGGTGCAAAAGTGCAGGTGCCTTGCCCCTGGCATGGAGATGCCATGGCGCAGCTGCTGGATCAGCACGCCCAGGGGCGGTTGCCTCATGCCCTTTTGCTGACCGGAGCGAAAGGCATTGGCAAGTTGCGGCTAGCGGAATCTTTGGCGCAAACATTGTTATGTGAGAAGCCCTCTGCTGGTTTGCCCTGTGGCCACTGCCAGGGTTGCCAGCTCAGCACCGCAGGCACCCACCCGGATTTGCATCGCCTTAGTCCAGAAGAGAAAAGTAAAACCATCAAGATTGATCAGGTGCGCAAGTTGGTAGGGTTTGCCACCCGCACCGCCCAATACAGCGGTTACCGCGTGGCGATTATTTACCCCGCCGAAGCCCTCAACCGCAATGCCCAGAATGCCTTGTTGAAAACCCTCGAAGAGCCAGGTGCGCAAACGTTGTTATTGCTGATCAGTGACCAGCCGACCCTGTTGTTGCCGACCATTCGCAGCCGTTGCCAGCAGCGTACCTTGCCGCTACCGGCACGGGAGCAGGCGCTACAATGGTTACAGACCCAGGTAGGGGAAAGTGCCGCCCCGTTACTGGATGCGGCTCAGGGGGCACCTTTGCAGGCGCTGGCACTGGAACAGGCAGACTGGTTCGCCGACCGGGTCCGGTTACTGGATACCCTGGTCAGCGTGGCAGAAGGGCGGCAATCGGTGGCCCAGGCGTCACCGGTGCTGGCCAAGCATGATCCCACGGAGATGGCGGGGGTGATTTATGGCTGGTTGTCGCGTTGTTTGAATCAGCGCTTTTCAGGCCAGCAAAGTGCGGATGTATCGTTGGCCCCGCTGCTGGATCGCCTTAGCAAGGCGGTGCCGCCGGCACGCCTGTTGCGGGCGGCTCAGCGGGTGCTGGAAGGCCGCCGTGCCTTGCTGTCCGGCGCCAATCCCAACAAGGATTTGCTGTATGAACAGTGGCTGTTGGTGCTGGTGGGCGTTGACGCTGCGGCGGGAGCGCACTAACCTTTAGCAAAGATTAATAATAATTTCGTAAGAGGCTAGTTCATGAAAATGCCTGGCGGTCGTAGTGGCATTCTGTCGCTGTCCATCAAAGACAAAGCGGTGCTGTATTCAGCCTACATGCCGTTCATTACCAATGGCGGCCTGTTTATTCCCACCGACAAACAGTACAAACTGGGGGAAGAAATCTTCCTGCTGCTGAACATCATGGACGAAGCCGACAAGATCCCGGTGGCCGGTAAGGTGGTCTGGATTACACCGAAAGGCGCCCAAGGCAACCGAAGTGCGGGGATTGGTGTGCAGTTCTCCGACCAAGATGACACCGCTCGCGTCACCATTGAGAACCATCTGGCCGGTTCACTGGAATCAGATCGCCCTACGCATACGATGTGAGACAAGAGAGGCAACACGGCCCCACGCCCCACGCAACAACACGTTTGTGCCGCCAGGCGCCAGCAAAATCGATGAGTCCGCGGCCATGATTGGGGCGCGAACTCATCCTTTAAGCATGATGAGGTCTTGCCCGCGTGGTCGCGTGTTGCACGAAGCATGCTGCGTATCTGTTACAATTCCCGCCGTTAAAAACGTCGGAGCCTTTCATGTCTGCTGCCACTTTTGTGGATTCCCACTGTCACCTTGATCGCCTGAATCTTGACGCCCATGGTGGCGATTTTGCGGCCATGATGGCGGCCACCGCCAAAGCTGGGGTCAGTCATATGCTGTGCATTGGTGTGGATCTGGAAACCTTTCCACAGGTGCAGGCGCTGGCCGAGGAGCACGATAACGTCTTTGCCAGCGTCGGGGTCCATCCCCTTTACAAGGAATCCCGTGAACCTGCTGTTGCGGAGCTGGTGGAGCGTGCGGCTCACCCTAAGGTTGTCGCTATTGGCGAAACCGGGCTGGATTACTTCTACGCCAAGGAAGAGCGTGAGTGGCAACAACGTTACTTTATTGCCCATATACTGGCCGCTCGTGAAACCGGTCTGCCTCTGGTGGTACACACCCGTGGCGCCAAGGAAGATACCCTTGCGCTGTTGCGAGAGCATGGCGGGGGTGAAGTTCGCGGCGTGCTGCACTGCTTCACTGAAGACCTGGACATGGCCCTGCAGGCCATTGAGCTGGGCTTCTACATTTCCATTTCCGGGATTGTCACGTTTCGCAATGCGGAGGCCTTGCGCGAGTCCGTAAAACACTTGCCCTTGGAGCGTTTGCTAATCGAAACCGATTCCCCCTGGCTTGCTCCCGTTCCTTTTCGAGGTAAGTCTAATGAGCCGCGCTATGTGGCTCAGGTGGCTGAATGTGTAGCAGAGCTGCAGGGCATCAGCCTGGACGCTCTGGCCGCGGCCACGGCGGATAACTTCTTTTCTCTGTTTAACAAGGCGCAAGCATGAACCTGTATGCAATGGTGGCGCTGGCAGCGCTAGGGGGGGGGGTGGTGGCTGCATTGCTTGCGATGTTGCTGGAACGGCGCCGAGCAGCTAATCGTGAAGCCACACTGGTGGCCGAGAAAAACGCCTTGAGTGAGCCTCTGGCCCAGGTGCCGCTGCTTAAGCAACAGCTGCAAGAACAACAGCAACGCCAGCAGCATACGGACGCGCAGTTACAGCAGTTGGGGGCCGATAGGGCCCGTCTGGAAGAACGGCTGGCTAGCCAGCAGGAAAAATTGGCATTTTCCGAACAAAATCGTAATCAGCTGAAGCAGGAATTTGAAAACCTGTCTGGGAAAGTGCTGGAACAGCGCGGTAAGCAATTGCAGGAACAACACCAGCAGGGCCTCGATGGCATGCTCAAACCTTTCCGTGAGCAGCTGGCAGACTTCCGTCGTCGAGTGGACCAGATTCACAGCGATGAAACCCGTGCTCAAGCGTCCCTGATCGAACAGTTGGGGCATCTGAAAAGCCTGAATCAGCAGATGCATGAAGATGCGCGTAATCTCACCGATGCCCTGAAAGGGCAGGCCAAGACCCAGGGCAATTGGGGTGAGATGATTTTAGAAAGGGTGTTGGAGTCTTCCGGCCTGACCCGGGGCCGTGAATATGACACTCAAGTTACGCTGAAGGATGAGACCGGCCAGAGGCGGTTGCCGGATGCCATTGTACACCTGCCGGAAAACAAGGATGTGGTGATCGACGCCAAGGTATCGTTGGTGGCCTATGAACGGCTTTCTTCTGCCTCCACGGTAGAGGAGCGAGAACAGGCATTGCGCGAGCACCTGACCTCACTCCGCAGCCATATTAAGGGCTTGGATGCGAAGGATTATAGCGGCTTGAAGGGTATTCGCAGCCTGGATTTTGTGCTGCTTTTCATTCCCATCGAGGGGGCGTTCATGGTGGCTATGGAGCAGGACTCCACGCTTTATTCTGACGCTTTTTCTCGCAATATAGTATTGGTCAGCCCAACCACATTGTTGGTGACTTTGCGTACGATTCAGAATATCTGGCGTTATGAGTATCAAAACCAGAATGCATTAGATATTGCTGATCGTGCCGGGAAAATTTGTGACCAAGTATCACTTATCGGTGATTCCATGGGCGATCTGGGTGACAAGATCGGTAAGGCGCAATCCGCGTGGGATACCACTTTCAAGCGTCTCAGTAGTGGCCGTGGCAACCTGTATCGCCAAGCTCAGCAGCTCAAGGAGCTGGGGGCAAAAGCGCGTAGAGCGTTACCGGAACCAAGCGACGATCAGCAAGATGGGATAGGTGTAACGGATCAGTCAGATCGGCAGAATTCACAGTAAAGCATAATATTATTTGCCAAAATGAAAATTACTTCATATAACTTAAGTGCACTTCAACTATGTTTAGCTTGATGGAGGGGGGCGCTAAAGGCGACACAAAGTAGGAGAAAGTGACGAGTTTTTATAGTGAAAATTAAGAGTTTTATGGTGCTATAGTGCTAGTTTTATAATATTAGAACTAGTTCACACGTAATGAAATCGCCTTAGTTAGTATGAGTGCTGTACTCAATCTAACTGAAGGTGGTTTTATGTGTCGTTTGATGTTCGCCCTGCTATTGGTAATGGGCTTGGCACAAGCGGTATCGGCGCTTGACGCTCAGCCTCGAATTGTCGGGGGAAAGGATGTAACAACCATCCGACCGTGGATGGCCGAGGTGGAAGTCAGTCAATCCGGAAACCCCGCCTATGCTGCCACGTTGTGTGGTGGGACCTTGGTGGCCCCGGGCTGGGTGCTGACAGCTGCACATTGTGTGGTGACTCCCAACGGTACCACCTTGCAAGCTGGGCAATTGTTTGTGGCACTGGGAAGTCTGGACCGAACAGAAGCAAATCCCCCTGAACGGTTGTCTGTTTCCGCAGTGCGAATCCATCCGAATTACCGCGCAGCGACCTTCCACAATGATCTGGCGCTGCTGCGGTTGTCTTCCGATAGTCAAGCGACGCCGCTGGATCTGGCTAAATCGCAAATAGTTTCTGCGCTAGCTGGTGGAAGCCACGATGAAGCGCTACAGATAATGGGCTGGGGCTCTACCTCACCCAGCGGCTATGGCCTTTCCAGTTCCCTGCGTGAAGCCAGTGTGGATTATGTGTCCAGCGGGGATTGTTCCAGCCAGTGGGGTAACTTGAGCGGTAATCAGATCTGTGCGGGTGAAATGAACCCCCAGGGGGTTGCACAGGACTCTTGCCGCGGAGATAGTGGCGGGCCGCTGGTTTACGGCGAGCCTGGGCAGCAGTGGCTGGTGGGGATTACCAGCTACGGCCATGAAAAGTGCGCCACGGCCGGTGTTCCAGCGGTATATACCCGCGTGGACCGCTATCTGGGCTGGCTTGAGCAAACTACCTCGGGAAGCCTTGTTGACCTTGAACTCACCGGCAAAACCGCTGATACCTATAACAATCCGGGGGCATCATCGATATTGCGTACTCGCATTACCAACACCAGCCAGCAGACCCAGGCCAACAACGTGGGCCTGCGAATTGCCCATAAAAAAGGACTGACGGTGCGAGTGCCCGGGCTGACCTGTGTTGCTAACACCGGTTATACCGACTGCCGTGGCAGTACCGATCTGGCCTTGGGGCAGCAAACCTCTACTTACAGTATTTCTTTTAGTAGCGACACCAATGCCCGCTGGGCTGATGAAGTTCGTGTTGAGCCGATCAGCAGCGTCTCTCATGATTACTTCGCCAGCCTGGGCGAAAGTTTCAAGCTAGTGTTCAGTAATGAGCCAGATGTGGTGCTCAGTCTGACGACCCAGCGTGGCAATGATGGCCTGGTACAGTTGAATGCCAAAGTCACCAATGTGGCGACGCATCAAGCCGCAGCGCGGGTGCGGGTGGCTTTTTCAGTGCCGTCCGGCTGGCGAGCGACGCAATTGCCAGAGAATTGTTCCGGCGTTTCTGAGATGCAATGTGGATTAGGCGATCTGGCCCCCGGGGAAATGGCATCTCAGACGTTGCTGTTAGAAGGTCAGGGTGACGACAACCTGCTGGTGCGGGTATGGACGGATAATGGTGATTATCCGGCCAGCGATAGCGTCGCCAGTACTCAACCCGCCCAGGCACGCAGCGCGTCCACGGGGGGGAGTGCCAATGGAGGTGACGGTGGCAGCGGCGGCGGTGGAGGTGGCAGTGTGTCTTGGTTGCTGCTGGCGCTGTTATCCGTGGTTTCCGTTCGGCGGCTCAACCAGTGACAAATGGCGCTGGCGTTCTGGCGCCAGCGCACCCTGATTGCCTTTCCAGGGCAGAGCATCAATTCCTTTGGGAACGGCATCCAGCTGGAAAGGTGCCTTGATAATCTCGAAATAGGGGGAGTGGTCAAAGTCCGCAGCGGTAATAGCGCGAGGTTGCAGCCTGAGCAAGCGGGCAGTGGGTTCGCTTTCCTTTACCAACGGCATTACCGGGAACTGCACAAAGCTGAAAGCATCAGCCACCACGGTGCCGCTGAGCGCTTTAATTAATTCACCGGCCCAGCGGCGAAACAGTCCGGCACGCCAGCGCAGGGGCAACAAGCGCCAAGGCAGCAGGGTCATCATGGCTAGCGCTCCCCAGGATTGGGAGCCCCCGGCACCAATACGGCTGATGGCGTAGCGCAGGACATCCTGAGCTTCATTTTCGCTTAGGCCCTGAGCCCGGCATACGCGGATCTGGCGGCCTTCCAGTGCAGACAATGGTTCTACGATAAGCCCCCGTTCCAGGCGGGCATCAATCACCAATTGGGTATCTGGTTCGCAGGGGGTGTAATCTGCGAGCAGGGCTCGCAGGGCAGGGTCGGCTACATCGTGCAGTCGCCCGATGTAGAGCACTGCGCGAGCATAGCGGCTATCACCAATCACCTTGAAAGTCCGGTCTACATTGCTGTGACCCGCCACCAGTAGCACATCACAGGATTTCAGCACCGTGCGCAGGCTTTCCAGGTCGGTGCTGGGCTGGTCTTTGAACTGCTCATCGCGCTGTAAGCGGCGGCAGATCCATTGATAAAAGGCCAGCTGTCGGTTCATGTGTGAGGCTCCGGTATCCATAACGAGGCACGTACGAGATTCAGGAGCTTACAGCAGGCCCAGAGCTTGGTCGATGACCGAATTGGTCGTGTAGAAGTGCGGTGATAAGCGAACGCCGCCGCCCCGTTCAGCACACACTGCTCCGCCTTTTTTCAGGCGTTGGAAGGTCTCGTTGGGAGCTTCGTGTGGCAAAAGGAAGGTCACAATGCCTGCCCGGCGCCCCCTGGCGGTGGGGCTAAGCAATGAAGCCCCTTTACTATGTAGTCCATCAATCAGTCGCTGTACCCGTTCCTGCAGCGCGTTAGCTACCACATCCATCCCGGTGTCTTGAAGTACCGAAAGGGAGGCATTCAGGGCATGGGCGCCAAGCATGTTTGGGCTGCCGCATTCAAAGCGTTTGGCGGTGGTAGCGGGTTGCCAGTCCTTGCGGGTGTAATTGCCCGGATCAGCCACCATGTGCCAGCCGTGCTGGCGCAGGATGAGTTGGTCCTGGACTGCCTGGCGGCAGTAGAACAGGGCGAGCCCCTCCGGGCCAAGCATCCATTTGTGACCATCGGCTACCACAAAATCTGCTTGTACCCGCTCTGCAGAAAACGGTAATGCGCCGAGTATCTGGATGGCGTCCACACAGAACAACGTACCTTGTGCCCGGCAGGCGGCGCCGATGGGGGCCATGTTCATCAGCAGGCCTGAGCCATACTGAACCGCCGACAGTGACACCAGACGAGTACGGGGCCCCATGGCGTCAATGACATTCTGTTCCGGGTTGTCGCCCTCCAGATTCACTTCGATCACGTCGACCCCTTGGTCTGCTAGGGCCTGCCAGGGGATGCGGTTGGAGGGAAATTCCTGATCGCTGATGATAATCTGGTCACCGGCATGCCATTGAAGACCCTGAGCGATAACAGATAACCCTTCTGAGGTGTTCTTCAGCAGGCTGATCTCGTCGGTACTGACGCCTCCCACCAGCCAGGCCAAACGCTCACGTAACTGCTGTTCCACTTTTAGCCAGTGCGGATAATCCCGTGCGCCGATATGTACGTTTTGCCGGGCAAACTCGCTCACCGCCGCTTGAGTGCGCTGAGGCCATGGTGCCACGGCAGCGTGGTTCAGGTAGAGCAAGCCGTCCTGTTGGGGGAATTGTGTTGCAATATCCAGCGGAGAGCTGTCTGCGTTAGCCATGTTGCCTCCATGCGATGGGCGAAAGTGAGCGGTGCTGTACACCATGACGCTATGCTAACCGGCGTTGGGTTTCCATGAACAGTATGGCCACCTTGCGTTTTGAGAGGTTGCTGTGGCGTTAGCGGATAGGCGTGCAAAAGGGAATACGTTAGAATTGCGACTGTTCAGTCCGCTACCAACGTGGGCGCAAGGAGAAATAGATGGGTGATCTGGAAAAAGCCACGCGCAAAGCACAGGAATTTCGTCAGCGAGAACGTGAGATTCTCGATGCCGCTCTGGCCCTTTTTCTGGAAGAAGGCGAAGACCGAGTAACCGTGGAAATGATTGCGGACCGGGTGGGTATCGGCAAAGGGACCATCTACAAGCATTTTGAAACCAAGAACGAAATTTACCTGTTGTTGATGCTGCGCTACGAAGAAGACCTGGCCGGGGTATTCCAACAGATTTCCGACGTGGATAATAAGGAAAAGCTGGCCCGGGAATATTTTCGTTTCCGCATTTCTGATCCTAAGCGATACCAGTTGTTTGATCGGCTGGAAAACAAGGTCATCAAGGACCACGCGCTGCCGGAGTTGGTGGAGAAACTACACAGCATCCGCAAAGCCAACTTTGCTCGGCTCACCGATATTGTGAAGGCGAGAATGGAAGAAGGATCGCTGGAAGAGGTGCCGGCCATCTATCACATTTGCTCTGCTTGGGCACTGGCCCATGGTGCGGCGGCATTGATGGAGTCACCGTTTTACCAAAAACTGATTGATGACAAGGATGACTTTCTCGACTTCCTTATTGAAATTGGTATCCGTATGGGGAACAAAGGACAGCGAGGTTTGCGATGAAACAAGCCGAGGAGCTGCTTACGCTACTGGAAAAAGCAGCCGATGATGAAACCGGCCTGCCGCCGGTGCATCAATGGAATCCGGAACGTCATGCGGATATCGACATGCGCATCGCCCGGGACGGCACTTGGTTTTATCAGGAGTCGCCTATTGAGCGGGCCAGAATGGTGGCGCTTTTTTCAACTATTCTGTTGCGCGAAAAAGACGATTATTTTCTGATTACCCCGGTGGAAAAATTGCGTATTCAGGTCGATGATGCGCCGTTTGTGGCGACGCAAGTACAGCAAGTAGAAGAGGGTGGCACCACAAAATTAGTGTTTACCACCAATGTGGGCAGCCATGTGGTTGCCGGAGACGACCATCCTCTCTGGGTTAATACCGACAGCGAGACCGGTGAGCCTTCTCCCTACCTGTGTGTGCGTGACAATCTGACGGCATTGATTGGGCGTTCAGCGTTTTATCAGCTGGTCGATTGGGCCGAACAACAGGGCGATATCCTGCAAGTAAGCAGCAATGGCAAAACGTTCTCTCTGGGTAGCTTGGTAGACTAATCGCTGGCCTCTGTTGGTCAGTATTGTCGGGTGAGTCCCGTAGCGTAATTTTATAAGTCCCCTTTCCCTGGCTGATCAGCGAAGTGTTACGCTGATCAGCAACAGCACGGCCAGTACGATAACGGCCCCTTTCCACATTCTTAATTGCTGGGTGTTACTGTCTGCCACAGGTTTGTTACTACGAACGGGGCGGCGCAGGGCATCGCGAAACTCTGCTGCATCGGTAAAACGGAGCTTGGGCTGCCGTTGTAGCGCAAGTTGCAGTACGTTGTTAATCCATAGCGGGATAAATGCATTATGGCTTTGCAGCGGTGTAAGGGGCCGGTGTGACGCTTTTTCATAGCGGCCTTGCCAAGGCAGGGTGCCGGTGAGCATTTCATGAATGATCACCGCGATGGAGAATAGGTCGCTTTGCTCGCTTGGAGTGGCGCCTTCTACCAGTTCTGGCGCGCTGTAATGCCTGGTGCCCAGAGGAATACTGGCGGTATTTTGTTCCATGCCACGACAATGGCAGCTGCCAAAATCCACAATGCGCACCAGCCCGTCAGTGTCCACCATAATGTTACCTGGCTTCAGGTCACCATGAATCACATCGGCACGGTGCAGGGCGCGCACCCCGTTGAGTAGTTGATCCGCCAAATACAGCTTTTCTTCAACCGGTGCGTCCGGGTGTTCCCTGAGCCACTGTTGCAGTGTCACACCGTCGATAAATTCCAGGTGTTGGTAAAGGCAGGACGTATTTTCGGGTAGCGGCAAGGCGTGTAATAGATGCGGGTTGCGTAGCCGGTTACCCACCCAGCCTTCCATGACGAAGCGTTCCAGTGCATCACGGTCATCTTCCAGATTGATCGAGGGTGTTTTGAGTACCGAGGCGTTGCCTTCCTTATCTTCCACCAGATAAAGGTGGCTGCGCACGCTGGCGTAAAGCTCACGCTTTACCGTAAAGCCATCAATTTTAATACCGGGGGAAAGCGGAGGGGGAAGGGGCAGGTTACCACGTTGTTTCAGCGTTTCATCGGCGCTGGCGTCCGGTAGCCCGTCGACATGCAGTACCTGACAGCTTACGTTGTCGTCGCTGCCGTTAGCCAGCGCGGCTTGCACCAATGCTCTGGCGGCAAGCTCTGGTTGGTTGGCTTCACGCAGAATGCCTTGCATTCTTGAACGGGCCAGGAAACCGTGTAAACCATCGCTGGACAAGAGATAAATATCGCCCACCTGTAAATCCACACTGCTGTAGTCCACGTCCAGCCGAGTATCCCCTCCCATAGCGCGGGTGAGCACCTGCCGGTTTGCGCCGATTCTGCGGCTGTGATCGCGAGTCAGGCATTCCAGCCTGTTGTGACGCATGCGCCATACGCGGGAATCGCCAACCTGAAAAATGTGCGCGGTGCGCGAGCGCAAAATAAGCAGAGAAAGTGTACACAGGTGGTTGTCGCCAGCCAGTGTCTGGCGGCACAACCAACGGTTCAGGGCTTCCAGTACACGTTGCGCAGAGCGCGGTACGCTCCACAACGTCGGGGTCGCGTAGTAGTCATTGATAAAACCCAGTACACAGGACTCGGCTGCCTCTCGAGCGGCGCCGGCACTGGACAGGCCGTCTGCCAAGGCGGCGACAATGCCTTTGGTACGCAGCAGTGACCCTTCCGGTACCTGCATAGCCAAGGCATCTTGGTTGTGCAGCTTGGGGCCGCTGTCACTGAATTGTCCGATCCGTACACGGGGGTGTAGGTCGGGTTCGGCCATGATGTCGGCGTTGCCAGCGGGGCCGGTGGACACTTCCATTCTTGTGCTCCTATACCGATAGCGTGATGTGAGCGGTGGCCCGGGCGGGCACAGCTTGCCGCTTACCCGGTAACAGATGTGCCTCAACTCACCTTGATGAGCTGCACCTCGCCTTTCTCATCAATTTCTGCAATGTGGCCTTTGGGTTCATCCAGGAATTGTACGGCAGCCAACGCAACGGCGGCGCTGGCGGCAATGACCAGGAAGAAAGTAGAAGGCTCCACGAAGGTCAGCACGGTAAGAAAGATCACCGCACCCGCATTGCCATAGGCGCCTACCATGCCGGCAATTTGGCCGGTGAGGCGACGCTTGATTAGCGGCACCGTGGCGAAGACCGCGCCTTCTCCAGCTTGAACGAAGAAGGAGCAGCACATGGTGGCAATGACGGCCAAGGCGATGGGCCAGGTACCGGAGATCTGGCTCATCAGTCCATAACCTACCATCAACCCGCACAACAGGATGGCCAAAGACTTTTTGCGGCCGAACTTGTCCGATACCCAGCCGCCACCGGGGCGTGCAACCAGATTCATGAACGCATAACCGGATGCCAGCAGGCCAGCGGTAACCGCAGACAAGCTGAACGTATCACTGAAGAAAAGCGGCAGCATGGAAACCACCGCCAGTTCAGAGCCAAATGTCACCATGTAAGACAAGTCGAGAATGGCCACTTGCTTGAAACTGTAGCGATCGTGTTCGGCAACGCCTTCTTTCAAATGGTCGCGATTAACGCGCCAGGCTTGGCCTAACTGCACAATGGCAAGGCTGATAATCAGTGCCGCCAGCAGAATTTGGGTCGTACCCCCGAACAGATCAAGATTGGTTGGCCCAAGGCGCCAGACAATAACCAGCAGGGCAATATAAAGTGGCAGGCTCATCAAGAGATAAAAGAACAGATCTTTTCGCGTGCTGACTTCAAGAGCGCTGGCTTTCTTGGGCTTGAAGTAGGAGGAGCCAGCGGGAGTATTACGGGCGCGCCACAGGAAAAAAATACCGTATAGCAATGCTACCGCACCGGTGCTGGCTACGGCCCAGCGCCAGCCGTTTTCACCCCCAAAAAGCATGGCAATGGTTGGTAAAGTAATGGCTGCCGCTGCAGAACCAAAGTTACCCCAGCCACCATAAACGCCTTCTGCCAGGCCGACTTCCCGCGCAGGGAACCATTCACTAATCAGGCGAATGCCGACCACAAAGCCAGCGCCAACGAAGCCCATAAGCAAACGTGTCACGGCCAATTGTTCAAAGGTAGTGGATAGGGCGAATGCCCAGCAGGGAAAGGCCGCCAGTATCAGCAGCAGACCAAACACCCGGCGTGGCCCGAAGCGATCGACCAGGGAACCGATAACCACACGAGCCGGGATGGTCAATGCCACGTTAAGGATCAACAATGCTTTGACCTGTTCCGCGCTCAAGTCGAAAGCCTCGCGAAGGTGTCCCATTAATGGGGCGTGGGAAAACCACACCACAAAGGTAATAAAGAAGGCAACCCAGCTTAGGTGCAGTAACCGTATACGAGGCTGGGACAGGTTCAACAGGTTCAAGTTTTGAGCGCTCATGAAATCTCCGTGCATGGGCGATTAACGATAAGAGAGTCTGAGCAACTCCTGTGCCATGTGTTTAAGCTCATGTTTTTAATGGGGTATTTCTGAATAGACACAGGCGATCAAACAATGTGTGCGCAAAAGGGGAGCGTTTTTTGGGTCAATACGGTGCACAACGAAGTGCCTTTTTCTCGTGCATCGACGCATTAAAAGAAAGCAGGGTTTCTGCTGTTGCTCGAGCGAAAACAAAATAAGTTCATTTATTTCAATGGGTTAGTTAGTTGGCATAAGGATTGCTGTAGTGGAGGTGTCAGTTACGCACCGCGAGGGTGAGCCTTATGGCAAAGCAACAACTTCTTCTGATCGGCCACGGGATGGTCGGACAACGTTATCTGGAGTCTCTGGTAGCCCTGGGTGGCCGAGAGCACTTTGATATTACGGTACTGTGTGCCGAGCCGCTGCCGGCCTATGACCGAGTAGGGCTGACCAGTTATTTTTCCGGCAAGACCGTCGCCGACCTGTCGCTGGTGCCGGAAGGGTTCTTCGAAGAGCACGGCATCACGCTGAAACTTAACACCAAGGTGAACGCGATTGATCGCGCCGGCAAAACGGTCACCACCAATACGGGTGAAACTCTGTCTTACGACAAGGTCGTGCTGGCCACCGGCTCCTATCCGTTCATTCCGCCGATTCCCGGCAACGACCGCGACAACTGCTTTGTGTACCGCACCATTGACGACCTGGATGCCATGATTGCTGCCAGCAAGAACGGCAAGGTGGGCACCGTAGTCGGTGGGGGTTTGTTGGGCCTGGAAGCGGCCAAGGCGCTTCACGACCTGGGGCTTGAAACGCATGTGGTGGAATTCGCTCCCCGGCTGATGGCGGTGCAGGTGGATGATTTTGGCGGCGGCTTGCTGAAAGACAAGATTCAGGAGCTGGGTGTCACCGTTCACACTAGCACCGGTACACAAGATATTGTCGACGGTGAAACCTGCACTCATCGAATGAACTTCGGTGACGACAAGCATTTGGAAACCGATGTCATTGTTTTCTCCGCCGGGATCCGTCCTCAGGACGAATTGGGTAGGGCTTGTGAGCTGGCCATCGGCGAGCGCGGCGGCATTGTGGTCAATAACCAATGTGTCACTTCCGACGAGCATATTTATGCCATCGGTGAAGTGGCGCTATGGGAAGGACGCATTTTCGGGCTGGTGGCGCCGGGTTACCAGATGGCAGAAGTGGCCGCAGAACATCTGATAGGAAAAGCAGAAAAGCAGTTTGCAGGTGCGGACATGAGCACCAAGCTGAAGCTGATGGGCGTGGATGTGGCATCCATCGGAGATGCTCACGGCAGCACGCCGGGCTGTCGCAGTACCGTGTTTATGGATCAGACGGCGGGGATTTACAAAAAGGCGGTGATCAGTGCGTGTGGCAAAAAACTGCTGGGTGCGGTGTTGGTGGGGGATGCTGCCGACTACGGTAACCTGTTGCAGCTCTGCCTGAACGACATGGATCTTCCCGGTGACCCCTCTGCCTTGGTGGCCCCTGTGTCAGACGGCGCGCCTCTACTGGGTGCAGATGCACTGCCGGATTCAGCGCAGATTTGTTCCTGTAATAATGTCTCCAAGGGAGACCTGTGTGTTGCCATCGATGGTGGCGCCCAGACCGTGGGCGACTTGAAAGCCTGCACCAAGGCATCGGCCACCTGTGGGGGCTGTTCCGCACTGGTGAAACAGGTGCTGGACAGTGAGCTGGAAAAACGCGGTGTGGAAGTAAACAACCATCTCTGCGAGCACTTCCCGTATTCTCGCCAAGAAATTTACCACCTGGTACGCGTCGGTCAGATAACCACGTTTGATGAGTTACTGGAAAAACACGGCAGTGGTGACGGCTGCGAGATCTGTAAGCCTACGGCCGCATCGGTGTTCGCCTCCTGTTGGAATGATTATGTCCTCAACAAACCCCATGCCGGCCTGCAGGACACCAATGATTACTTCTTGGGCAACATGCAGCGCGACGGCACGTATTCCATTGTGCCCCGGGTGGCCGGGGGTGAAATCACTCCGGACAAACTGATTGTGCTGGGCGAGGTAGCCAAGCAATACGATCTCTACACCAAGATTACGGGTGGCCAGCGGGTGGATTTGTTCGGTGCCCGTGTGGAGCAGCTGCCGGAAATCTGGAAGATTCTGGTCGATGCCGGTTTTGAAACCGGGCACGCCTACGGTAAATCCCTGCGCACGGTGAAGTCCTGTGTGGGTTCTACCTGGTGTCGCTACGGGGTGAAAGATTCCGTGGGCACCGCGATCCAAGTGGAGGACCGCTACAAAGGCCTGCGTAGCCCGCACAAGATCAAGATGGCGGTGAGTGGCTGTACCCGCGAATGTGCAGAAGCTCAGAGCAAAGACGTGGGCGTAATTGCCACGGAGAAAGGCTGGAACCTGTATGTGTGCGGTAACGGGGGTATGCGCCCGCGCCATGCGGATCTGTTTGCCTCCGATCTCACCGATGAACAGCTGATTAAAACCATTGATCGTTTCTTGATGTTCTACATCAAAACAGCGGATCGTTTGCAGCGCACCAGTGTCTGGCTGGAAAACCTAGAAGGTGGGTTGGATTACCTGAAAGACGTGATCCTCAACGATGCCTTGGGCATGGGCGATGAGCTTGAAGCACAAATGCAACACGTGATCGAGACATACCAGTGTGAGTGGAAGTCCACCATCGAAGATCCCGAAGCGGTGAAACGTTTCAATCACTTTATCAATGATACCGCTGAAGCGGATGACAACCTGACCTACGTGCGTGAACGTGGCCAGCGACGTCCCGCCTACGAGCATGAACGTATCGAGCTGGTTGAGGAGGCGTAAGCCATGAACAATGCAGTAGCGGTTGAATGGAAAACAATCTGCAGCGTCGACGATGTGTTGCCCGGCACCGGGGTGGGCGTACGCCTGGCCACGGGGCAGGCGGCACTCTTTCGTACCAGGGATGGAAAGTTCTATGCGCTAGACAACATGGACCCGTTTAGCCATGCCAACGTGATTAGCCGGGGCCTGCTGGGCTCGCTGGGTGACAAACGGGTGGTTGCCTCACCCCTCTACAAGCAGCACTTCGATTTGGAAACCGGGCAGTGCATCGAAGACGACAGCGTCAAGCTTAAGGTCTATCCGGTGCGCGTGGTCGGTGATGTGATTGAGCTGGCCACCTCGGCCTGAAGCGAATCGAGAGGGTGATGCAGTAATGAAACGACTGGTTGTAGTGGGTAACGGTATGGCGGCTTGCCGCTTACTGGAAGAGCTGACCCGCCTGGCACCGGATCTGTATCAGATCACGGTGGTGGGGGATGAGCCCTTTGCCGGCTATAGCCGCGTCATGTTGTCCCCCCTGTTGGGTGGTAGCACGGATGAAAATACTATTACCACGCACCCTCACCAGTGGTATCGGGAGCGGAGCATTCGCCTGATCACCGGCACCCCAGTAGTGGCCATTCACCGCCGCCGCCGCCAGGTG
>Ga0209094_1000842_pt1 | contig 20318 bp, 8 predicted proteins | sample COGITO_mtgs_1004_2_FD_184790 | JGI IMG/M metagenome (GOLD analysis project Ga0209094, IMG submission 184790) | Pelagic marine microbial communities from North Sea - COGITO_mtgs_100430 (SPAdes) (version 2) | ecosystem: Environmental > Aquatic > Marine > Epipelagic ...
CAGTATTGGACCGCTAGTCAGGTTTAAAAGGATATTGCTACTGTCTGCATTTGCTGCTACTTCTGTCCAACCAGTTCCGCCGTCTGTTGAACGCTCAAGATATATACGATGGAATTCGTTACTCGAAGTCTGACATCCAGCAGTGAAATTAATATAACTACCATCAATTGCTACAGGCACTGTGAATCTGTTAGCAGCAAATGCGTTCAGTGTGTCAAATATCTCTGAGTCAAACACAATTTCCTGCGGGTTGGTACTAGGATTGAGAATTATTTGCGTTGATGCACTCTTAACTGCGCGGAACGCGGCATCAGTTCCAAGCGTTGGTGGTGCTGGTGCTACTATAGTATATGCCTCGCCAGAAAAGAAAGTTCTAGTAGCATTTGCTAGTGTAAATCCGCCTGAGTTGGTGTATACTTCTACCCTAAATTTGTCGCCTTCTGCTAGCAGCAAAGGTCCAGTTGACATAGTTACGCCTTCAGCAAATATGCCAGACTTTGTTGTTACAAGATCAGTATAGTTGCTGCCGCCGTCTGTTGAACGAGTGATATATAGTGAAAGATTCTCACCGCTAAATCCGTCGTCGTTTGCTATGCCAGCTGAAAATAATCCGCTTCCGCCTGACAGGGCCGGTGGAACAGTATAAACTCCCGACACAAGGTCTGCCCCAGTGTCAAACTCCTCTGTTGTAAGAGTTGTAATAGGTGTTAATGTTGTGTTTGCAATAACCTGGGTGCTTGCTGCCCGTGCGCGGAAGTGCTCTTGCGCCACAAGCGGTACTACTCCAAGCACACGACCTGAGAAATAGGTACGAGTATTGTTCTCTATTGTGACAGCGGACGTAGTGTATATAACCGTTCTGTAAATATCGTTTATGTTTAGAAAAACTGGACCTGTTTGAACACAAGCAACAGTTGCAGTATCGAAGCTAGACCGAACAACTGGTGTCCAACCAGTTCCGCCGTCTGTTGACACCTGTATCTCTATGTAACCATCTATGCTCGCGTTAAACCTGCATGCCGCGTAAAACTCTCCCATCAGCCCGTTCCAGGTGCCTGAGATTGTGCATCTGTTACTTGCGAAAACCAAATCAGTATCCATTATTTCTGTACCAAAATTTACTTCTGTTACAGTAGTAATGGATATGGCTTGTGTCGCGGCAGCAACACCTCGAAATTCTGTCATATTGTGTCCCGACTAACGAATATTTTTGTAATGTCGTCTATTATATTTATTAGGTGGTATTCTCTACATTGTGTCATGAGTTACTTACATACCCACTAAAGAATGTTTGTGTAGTATTGTTAATAACGGCGTTGATGCCTGAAATAAGTTCATACCTAACCCTAAACACGTCGCCTGTATTAGCAAGCCACGGACCAGACGTTGCCACTATATATTGGCTAGTTTCTTCACCTGATGTAGCTATTTCAGTCCATGCTCCACCACCGTTTGTTGATACTTCAATATAGATGTTGTGGCGTTCCCCACTTACTGTCTCAGCACTGGCTACAAAATTAATATAACTGCCATTGATTATCGCCGGAATTGTGTACCTGTTAATGTCAAATCCACCAACAGTATCAAAGACCTCATTATCAAAAACAACTTCTTGATTATTGTCGCCCACTCGGACAACGGTTTGTGTAGTTGCACTCTTAGTAGCTCTAAAGGATGGAATTCCAGGAATGTCTAGTGCTGCAGGTTGCACAATGCCGCCAAGGTTCCAAGCAGAACCTGCTAGTATTACTTCATCGATCCAACCGTTAAAGTGGGTGAAGTCCACGCCGTATGTTCCTATGTCTGTCTCAGTGCCTATTACAGCGCCAGCCCAGTTATTAGTGTATGTGCCTACTACGTCAATCAGTTGTGCACCATCTAACCATAATCCAAAATCATTTCCGCTGCGCTGTAGGTATAAGTGATGCCAGCCAACGTCCTTGTGTGTATCGCCAGGTACAGTAGTGATGTAGTCAATTAAGGTTCCAGCTGTTCCATCTGTTGAGATTGTCCAAGCAATGCCGCCTGACCCTGTAAGAATTCGTAATTGAAACGCACGGTTGTCGTTGGACGGGTTGTAACGGTTGAAAAGTGTCTCGTATGAAATGCCGCCTGCGCCGCGGCGATAATACCAAAGTGATATTGTAAAATCGCCACTTATGTCCCAATAGGATGCGTTTGGGAATCTTAAATTTGCTGTTGTACCAGCATTAGAATCAATCTCGTAAGATGTAGGTCCAAATTTTGCCTGCGCGTTAGATAGTCTTGTGTCGTCTGGCTTTACAAACGATCCGACTGCCAAATTAGGGCTTTTCTCTGTGTATACTGTGGCGCCGTTTCCACCATCCATATCAGCATAAAAGACAGTATCAGCTGAAGAAAAATCTCTCCATAATGGCTCTGTTGCTGGCGGTATTATTATACCACCGCCAGACATAGCTATACGTTGTAAATAGACACCCATTATGCAATTGCTCCGATTCCGTGTTTATACATTATATATTACTAATTGTGCCCATATCGCCACTGATTACCCACGCATCTGTTGCGCGTTTATACATTGAAACAACGTTATATTGCACGGAGAGAATGGCGCCCGCGCCCGTAGCGATTCCATTTAGTGTACCGCCGACCGGCGCCGTAATTACTGCAGGGTTGGATGCGTCGATTAAGGTAAAGTTAATAACTGTGCCAATAGGAAATGGTACGGTTGCATTGAGTGGAATTGTTACTATTATGCCGCCGCCACTTGTATCAATTTCTAAAATATCCGAAGCGTCGGTAAGAGCTAAAGTTCTGCTTGTTGAAATGGTTGTAATTGCAGGAATGGCAGCATCAACTGTTAATGTGTTTGCACCATCGTCATATGCTAGTGTAATACCGTCGCCTGCAACTAGTAATCCGTTAACACGATCATCTACTCTCTCATCTGTATAATAAAGGTTAGTGCCTTCACTTAGATCAGTAGTTGACTTAGCAGTAAATGCAGTATCAAGTCTTCCTTGTGTGTAATAAAGGTTAGTGCCTTCACTTAGATCAGTAGTTGACTTAGCAGTCAATGCCGTATCAAATCTGCCTTGTGTATAATAAAGGTTAGTGCCTTCACTTAGATCAGTAGTTGACTTAGCAGTCAATGCCGTATCAAATCTGCCTTGTGTATAATAAAGGTTAGTGCCTTCAGCTAGGTCGGTTGTTGTACTGTTAGACAAATCTGCAACCGGATTGCTTGCTGTTAAGTCAGCTAAGACACGATTAACGTTTTTAACAACATCGCCTAAGCGTGTTGTAACTGTGCCGTCAGCTTCACCGGCGTTTGGTGCATCAACTGCATCATTTACAATTTTACCGATTACTGTTGCATCTTCTTCTAGTTGTGCAACTGTAATTTCAAGTTGATTTAGATCTACTGCCATTTCTTGTTCCTATGGGTTTCAAGTATTTATGGACCATCAGTCCTTAGTATTATCTGCTTTGTAGGCGGTGCCGTCAGCCGTTACACCGTAGTAATCACTATCAGATGTAGTAACGGAATCATGTGGTACCGCTGCGGTACGTGTAGTTGTTCCACTAGGCAATTCAGTGTCTGCTGATAGCCACGGATAATTTTCTATCCAAAATTCCTCAATTAACTGTTCAAGTTCGCCTTGGAAATTCTCAATTGCTTCAGCTGTTTCTTGGAATATCAACCATTGTGCATACAAAATCTCTCCATATGGATCGATTGTACCAAATGCCTCGCCACGTATAGTAATACCATTTGGATCCAGGTTACCTGCCTCCAATAGTCCATCACCTAGTTCATTCCAGGCTGGTGCAAGATTATCTGTTGCACCAGTTGTAGTAGTTCCATAATCACTTAGGGTTGTATTTTCTACTAGATCTAAGTTAGTTGCATCTTCAACAATATCAGCATAGCTGTGACCACGTGCAAATGTGCCTTGTGTACCACGAGTAATACCCACTAGTAATGTAACGCCACCAAAGCCAACATCAAATCCACTAGTAAATCCGCTACCAATTCCACTTGCGTCTGTGAATGATGTACTTGTGTATTCAATACGTTCACTATTAATCCAAATTGCGCCAGATGTTTCTGGAATCGTATTGGTTCCAATATTAAGAATTGGGATGATCAAATCATCAGGACCAATATCAATTCCTAATAGTACCTTGTGCTCATTAACAATCTGACTTGAATAGTTAAGCCCATCACTACCAACAGTTAGTCGGAAGCTACGAGTATTTGTTTCGTCAATTGCTTCATTTACAGGGTTAGTTTGTACTCTAACCTCTATTGTGTCTAATGGTGACGTATTAATTTCATCATCAGCAACCTTACGCACAATTCCATCACGTAGCTTGCTACGGAATGGCTTAACAACATCGACAAAGTCAAAGAATTCATCAGCATTTTCTGTGAAATATTTGTTGTATTGCTTTTCTAGTGTATCTTCTACAATCAACTTGAAATAACTGCTCTTAAAGATCCAGTCTGGCTCGCGTTGTTCATGCAGCACATGCTTAACCATGTCAAACCACAAGTCTGCATAAAAGCTGCGGCGCTCTTCAACCCAAATTCTATTATAGAAGCTGTCAAAGATTTCCACCATAACTGCACTGGAGCTCTTGTCCCATTCATCAGTGTCCCATCCTACAATATCCCATCCTGTTGCAGCTGATTCGTTATTCCAAAGTAAGTTATTAAACTTAATTGTTGCTTTTTCTTTGTAAACTATGGACCATTCACCAGCACTGTATACCCATACACTGCGGCGTGATCTACCATCTGGGTCAATACTGCGCTCAACTTGTGCTAATTCACCTTCACTTGGAGTCAATGCTGATAAATCATTTACAAATTCAACAAAATAATCACCAGTGCCGTTTTCATATAATGTTCCTTCAAGGTTCCAATCTACAAAATTCCAATACTGAGTAATGTCATATTCAAGATCACCTACAAAGAATGAACGCTCAAATTCTTCGCGCCAAGGTATATCACTATCTACCAAGTTGATACTTGTGAGTTGATCATTAAGCTTGTCTACAGCTACCTTACGAGATTTTTCAAGGTCCTGGAACCAAATCTGGTGTGGTCGTGTTTCAATACCATAGCGCACGCTCGGATGTAAATTTCTGTCTGGAATTGTCTGCGGTGTGTTAATCTTTACAGTATCAACACCTGTATAAAGACCATCAGGATTATTTTCATTAAATTCGAGTACTGACCAATAGTCTTGGTCTGTATCGCCATCAGGATTAATATTAGTAGACTCAGTGTGGCTACGGTAATATTTTCCAAGTGCACTCAAAACTATACTTTCAGGACTGTAAGTAGTAACACTGTCCCAATCAGTATAATCTAGAGTTGTAGTGTCTTGTGTAAATCCTGCTAGGCTATCTCGCAAGCTAATGTGCAACCATTCTGGAATTACAAGTGCTGGGTCATTTTCTGCCAGCAATGCAAATTCCTGGTGATAATCGCTTGCATTAGCATCATAGTTAACTTGCATAACCAAGTCATCAAATCCATTTGACTTGCTCAAGCTGCTAACCAATAGTGTATTTTCACTTGTTGCTGCAAGCCAGTCAACTGCCTGTGTCGTTGGATCTATAATAATGTCAGCTATCTGCAGAACACTGTATTGACGTTCCAGGGTTGGTGTAGTTGTTTTGTTCTTTACCCAGAAGTAATAGTATGTTTCAATTTGATTGGTATTACGATTGACTTCCATCTCTTCGCACCAATTGTACTGTACATCACCAAATTGATCCTCAATTTGGTAAGGCTGTCCTGTCAACTCTACACCATCAATAATTGTACCTGCCTGTACGGCTGTGAGATAATCATCAGGTGTTTCTGAGCTCTTTGTCCATTCATAAACATCAATTGTTGCTGTTGGGAATAGTTGGCCCCATTGCTCTTGACGATATTCTGTTGAGCTTTGATCATAATTAAGGTAAATTGCATTGCTCAAATCCCACCAAGTTGTACCAACTTGACGGTTGCCCCATGCGTTTTCAGGACGAATCTCAAGTTCTGGATCGGTTGAGTCAGTGTAATAAGCAAAGTCTACATCGCTACGCAGATCAAGTTCAGCCGCCGCAATACCTGGAATAATTCCTTTGAGCGGGTCATAAATTTCAAAACGCACAACTGTCTCACCAGTTGAATTACTATAAAGCACACCATTCTTAATTGTGCTGTTATTAGTCTTACCTGTTTCGTTACGAACTAGAACTAGTCCGGCGCCGCCAGTTGTACGTTGCACTTGATAAACTGCACCGTAGCCAAGACCGTTATTGCCACCATCAAATACTTCATCCACATAAACGTAAGTTCCGCTGCGCAGTCCTAGTCCGTCCTGAATATAATCTGTATCTGACATTGCTGCTTCTGCAACCGTGCTGCTTGGGAATCGGACAGAACGCATTGGGAATACTTTTCCAGTAAATCCTTTTTGTTCAATATAACGATCAACGTAGAAGCCTGTATCGCTTTGGAGGGTAGTTACCTGATAAATTCCGTCCAAGCTTGGTACACTTGTTGTGTTCACTAGTAAAACATAGTCACCAACAGCGAGTGTATGTGCTGTATCACATTGGATAAGCGCATCATCACCATTTTCAGATCCAGCACAAACTTCAAGTATACCAATTTGTAAATCCATAGTCTGTAATACATCATAACGGTTGGTTGTACTTACAGACCCTATTGTGTTACTTCCAATATTGTCAATTGTCCAAACGTTAAAGTTAGCTGGGTCCTGTACAACGTCCCATTCATCAGCATTAAATACATTGCTAACACTGTCAGTCTGACTCTCGTATGTTTGCGCAATAATGCCTAATTCAGTATTAGATGTTCCATCACCAATTATAAGCTGATCACCTGCATAACTCAATAGTAATGCACCCTCAACTTGACTTGCAACCAGATCAGTAATACTAGCATCGTTAATCTGCGTCACAACATCACCAATTGCTAAGTCTACCAGAACAGGTACAGTATTAGCAGTTGCATTGTAAGTTCCTTGGTTAATTCCAAAGTCATTGTTTGCTGAACCAGTACCAACTACCAACTGTTCGTTTGTACTTACAATACGTAGTTGATTGCTAGCAATTTGTGCGGTGACACCTGTTATTGAAAAGTTATTGATAGCAATAACAGCTTCGCTTAAAGTAAGAGGAACTGATATTGTTGATGTTGTGCCTTGTGTTTGCACATCAGTTACACCAGTAAATCCTAGATCTGTGTCATTTTCAACACCTAAACGATAACCAACAGCATTGTTTGTGCGGGTAAGTGTAATAATATTACCTGCTGGGCTTACCGTAATATCACCAGGAGCGCCGGCTAGAGTTAATGCTGCGGCAATCTTGTTAGCAATTGCAGTTATGTCATCCAATACATAATTTATAGGATTAGTTACTGTAATTAGTTGACCTGCACTAAAGGTACTACCGATAATTGTTATAAATGTTCGGTAATCCTGTAAGTTTTGGTTATTGTCTGATACCGTATTATTATAGTCTAGAAGATCATTTGCTGCGTCACGGGCGGTATTCCAAGTTCCAGCACTGTTAAGAGATCCTGACGTCATTGACGCAATGTCTTCACTATGTGCACCACCAATATCTGCAATCAGATCCAGATCCAATTGCATTAAGGCTTCAGCTTCTGACTGCCAAGTTGGAACTCCAGCAGCTAGGATCTGCGTGCCCCAATATTCTGGGTTAAGGAATCGATCAGGTGCGATTCCTGGTACTTCATCATAATATTCTAGCATACGAGTTTGCCATGCCGTGGTAGTATTGCCTGCTGCAATATATGCCGCACGTAATGCGTCGAGTGCTACAATACGTGCGTTTGTTTCTGTAAGGCTGACTGTTGCGCCGCCTGCTGTTGTAATAGCATCACCAAGTGCATTGTTCCAAATCGTCTGCATTGTGAGTTCTGGATTTAGCTCGTTAAACGTCACTGTAACAGTTGTCATTAGTGTAGGTGACGCTGAGTTAGCATAATAGATTTCCAATGTACGGCTGGCGCTGTTAAGTATGTCAGGACCTGTTACCCCACCTTCAAGAACAATATCACTATATGTTGTAGTAGTTTCATCTTTAATAAAGTTAACGTTAATACCGTCAAGAACTAGTGTATCACCACTTGGTACTGTTGGGTTTACTACTGTACCTTGTAGTTGTATATTATCGTATGTAATACTGCTGCCGTCTTTGCTAAAATTAACCGTTGTTCCGTTAGCAATAAATGTTAAGCCGCTAGCAACCTGTGGGAATATCTGAGTACCACGTACTACAATATCACCTTGTACGTCAGTTAGTCCTGTTGCATCAATAGCGAGGCGATAAACTTTTCCATATAGACGAGCCAATTCACCTTGTACATATGCAGTGGTTGAACTCCAATTTGGTACAAGTGCATAGGGCGCTGTTGGATCATAAATGTCGCCAATATCATCAATACTTCCTAAGAAATAATCAACTTCATCAACAATTGGCAAGCCAGCGTCACGAGTAAAGTCCTGATACTGCTCTAGATTTTGAATGCTTGTGTTGTCCAATGGCAACACATCATAAATGCTGAAGGGTGAATCATATGTTCCTGAAATTGAATTTGCTGCGCCTTTATGTAAGTCAATGATTAGGTCTTCACTCTTATCACTTACAAACTGCTCGCTGAAACGGAAGTGCTGTGGATCTGTCTTAATTTGGTTAGGATCAATTGCAAACTGAAGTGGTCTGCTTTCGCTAACATCACCATACTCACCTAAACGTACTAGCCATTCTTCATATAGTTCATGCTCAAATTCGCTGCCAAAGATATTCTTGTTACGAGTCATTGCTGCAATTGCTGATTCGGTTCCTTGGTATTTGCGCTTACCTTTTTCAAAACGGTATGCAGTTTTATCACCAATAAACAGGTTGGTCATATATGTTGGTTTGCTGTATCCTGCATTAAAGCCAATTGTTTGGCGTGTCAGGCGTTCTAGTGCTTTACTTTCTGCCGACACCCATTCTGTTTCTAATTCATGAACACTGTTTTCCATGTTAAGGATAAGTCCAGTGTCTTGTACCATGTAACCAGGCGCTTCAACTCGACCATTCCAATTACGGGTGCGCTCACCTATAAGTCGTACACGGTTTTGGCCCAATCCAAGTTCTGGTTGGTAAATTGGATCATTGAATGTAGTCACGTTGTCAAATGCAACAATGTGTTCAAATTCAACAACTCTTACTCCCACGCCGTATATACGGTCGTCGCCACCCTTCATACTAATTTCTGTCATTTCGTTATCACGCAAAACTAAGAGCTCATTGCGTCGAATATTCTTAAATTCTGAGTCCAATACGTTGCTAACACCATCATAGTTTATATCGATTTGCTGTACAACGCCTCGGCTACCCTGGTTATAAAATAAGCTGCCATCTATACCGTTAACGTAGTGTGGTTCAGTCTCAACACTGTCTAGCGCCCAGATAATAGCGAGTCGGGCTTCCTCCTCCCAACGGCTGTAGTTATCAAATCCTAGGCTTTCATAATATTTGCCAAGTCCTAATAGGAATTGGTACAATTCTTGGCGCTTGAGTAAGCGTGTACCATATGGAATACGAGTTGGATTATTATGCCACTTGAGATATTTGACTACCTCAGTGCCACCAATTTCTACACCAACTTGTGTACCAGCAGTGCTTGGAGGTAGGAAGTTGAAGAACGTACTGTCTAGATCATATCCATCAACCTGATATCCGCTGCCCTCAATCTTTGTAATTTTAACACCACTGTAAAATGCTGTCTTGATTGGTGCATTACGATCAATTTTAATATCATAGCTTGATTCTGGAATACGAATAAGTCCACTTTCATAGTCACCATCAATTTCAATATTCAAGATACGCTTGTCAGTATATCCACCAACATGCAATGTATAGTTAATTTCAAGTCCATCTAGACGCTCGCTGAGCGCGTTAGTTGTGCTTTCTTGTGTGCGATATTCTTCTGACGGTAATGTATTAAATCCCAAGTGTGTTACAATGAAATTGAAATCCAATACGTATTCTAACTCTACACCAGTAGAAGCAATTGGTCCAGTCAATTCAACAACAGGATCATTGTCAAATCCACGTCCTGGATCAGTAATTGCAACGCCAACTGCTTGACCAGCATTTGTATACGCTACGGCTGACGCAGTGCGGTAACAAACCAAATCATTAGTTTTAAATTCTAGGTCCAGGTATGTGTAACCAGTGCCAGGTGTGACAACGGAAATCTTACCAATGATTCCATCTTCAATAAGTTGGTTATGTAGTTCATTGATGTGCAAACGCTGACATGTATCTGGGTCAACCCATTGCTCTTGTGTGACATTGGTATTGACATTCCATTGATCAAGCTTCCAAAATATTTCGTGTAGACGATATGGTTTTAGCTGTAGATATACTTCAGCAAGTGCAAATAGGTATTCACTACTCTTGCGCCATCTATTTTCAGTCTCACTCCAATCACCAAACACAAAATCTTGCGCTGCCGCCACGGCGGTTGGTGTAGCAACTACATTAGCTGTTACTGGTCCTATTAGGGTAGCATTTCCATCAGAACTTACTAGTGTGTCATTGGCCCAATCATAATTTGGTCTTGCGTAACGGATGTCTGAATAGCTAGGCGTCAATGCATTGCCTGTGATTCCATAAAGCAATGCATCCTCAAGTGCGGTGCGCAGTGCGCCAGCCGTCCAGCTATATGTTGCATCCCACCATGTCGGCTTGATGTGATGACCTAACATTTCCCAAGGATGGGTATGTGGTCGATCAGTTCCAAACTCATAAGTGTATAGGCTGCGCCAGCTGCCAAGTTCTGGACCAACTGTGTTGTAATTCCATGTAAACTCGTCACCAGCGTTATAGTCTACTTGATCAATTTCAGTTATACCATTGCGAACAGCGTAACGGTTGTACCAATCGTCAAGTCGTGCATTCATATCTGCTACACTATAGCTAAATTCACCTACTGGGTTTGGATAGAAGCTAATCATATCTTGACCCATTTTGTCGTCTACAAAATGTTCAGGGACAAGGTTATTAATAATACGTAGCTCAAAGTCCCAAAGTGCTGCGGCAACTGGATCAAAATCTACGCTAGTTAAATCATATACATTAGTATTAGTCAATGTATATCTGCTACCATCATGACCAATTAATTCACCATCAACAATTTCAATTTGGGTTGGTTTAAAGAATCCTAATTTTACTGCACTGAATGGAACATGACTGTGTTGTGTATAATCATACCAGCGAATCGTTAATATTGCGCCGGAGGTTCCAGAGTCATTAGTACCGATTTCAAGAACGACATTGTCTGGGCCGTTCACAACGTTGTCTAATGCGTTTACAATGTTAGTGCTAACGACAGCGGTTGCTAGTTCAAGGTTTGGTCCTTCGATAGTGTAGTCAACACCTAAGGTCAGAGGGCGTTCAACTACTGCGCCAACTTCTGCTACTGTTTCTGTCAGGTAAGCCTGGATGTGGTTTTGTGTATCGCCGTAACGGTTAATTAGTTCTGGCAATGCAAAAGTAGTTGTGCTATCGCCAATAATATATGTGGTGCTGCGGGCTTGCTTATAATAAAGCATGTCACTATGTGAATATTTGAACGACTCATTTTTACCAATATTGATATCACTGAGTGCGCGGTCTACTAGCTCGCGGGTGGTGTTCCAGGACTCTGTCTGCCACAACTGAGAAACCTTGCTACGGAAAGATTTCTTAAAATCAACATAGTCACGGCTAAACGACTTGAGTGCGCGGATTGGGTTAATATCTTCTTGATCAAGTAGATATTGAATATGTTTGGTCCTGAAAATTTGTTGACGAATCAATCCATCGTATGTGTGCTTGCGAAATGTTTTGTGATAATTGTTGGTACCACTAACTTTTCCTTCAAGTCCAGGCATTGCCCCGACCTGTAATATAAAGTGGTTAATTAGATCATCATATCCAGCCCCATTGAATGGGTTGTTGTCGTTATTGTAAAAATGTACAGGTGCAACATCATAAACTACATCCGTAAGATCTGAGTCAGGAATGTAACGCAATTCAATAACGTCATTTTCTACTGTGGTGGCTGTAACTGTGAGTGTTGTGCCGCTGTATGTAAAGTCAACATCTTCAACCAATCTTTGACCATTTTTTGTTAGCCCGTAACGGTTTTGATTGCTATTGCTAAGGAAGATTTCACCGTAAACATTAGTCTCATCTGACTTGCGATATAGGACTTTATCATACACGTATGCGCTAGCAACACTAAATGTCTTTAGGGTATCTGTTCCACTGTAAGTGATGTTACCATCTGCATTACCAAACGGGTCAGTCATTTCCAACTTACTAGCATCTACAGAAATTAAATCATTTATTGTATAGTTTGTGTCATATTTCCAAATAAAGTCTGGGTTAGCATATCCAATTGTATTGCGGTCAATATAACTGTGTGAATGCCAACGGAATTTATTATTTTCAAGAGCAACAGTATATTCAGTTGATCTCCCAACTGCACTAGTGCCCAACTCAAATTCCACAGTGCTAACACCGTCAGCAATCTGAGTTTGGATAACAGGGACACGTTGTCCTTCTTGAATGTTACTCCAGCCGTTTAGGTATTCATCCTCTATCCAATTATGATAAAAGTAATAGCCTACAATTTCTTCTTGTGTATCAACTGTAACGTTCTGGTTATAACGTTGATTACTCAGTGTCCAAGAGAATTTAAAATTGTTAAACGAACCTTGATCAGTAAATGTTGGTGAAAATCCTAATTCACGATCAAATTGTGCGCCAGGTGTAACTTCATATCCAAATACTAAATCACCTAAGAAATCATTATTATCAAAAGCTTCAAGATCTACTAGATCCTGGTCATATAGTTTAAACAGCGGAGCATCTCCACGATTCTCTTTGTTTTGTGCTACAGACCATTCGCCATTCTTAAAGCAAAAAATTGTGCCTTTTTCTGTTCCCTTACCTACAATAATGTATTCATCTTCATTATAGCTGCTATATGCTGAAAGCGTAATGTTTGTGCCAACACCGCTTACTATGAATGCGTCCTCATAAAATGTTCCCTGTACACCAAGATTATATGCCAGGCTGAAGCTAGAGCTATATGATCCGCCTACGGCAGCACCAGCGTCAAAATCGTCATTAAAGTCACCATTAAAGTCAACAAGTTCAATTCCGCCAATTTCTTCTTTTGCAACAAGAATAATATCACCATTTTGAACAGCGTTTTCACTGTCAATAAGAAAGTCTGGACGACCACTTATCATGTCGGTAACTTGATTCAAGTCAATAACATAATCTAATGTTTCAACATAAGTTTTACATGTATTGTAAAGCTCTAAGTTAGCATGGAATTCGACGATTGGTCGGTCTGCTCGTGTCCGTGTGTTAAGGTAAGCTTCTAAAGTAAGTTCATTATACTCTGTCGCTGCACGAAGTGCATAAATGCTGAACCACTTATTTGTTCTTGCCCAAGGGTTTTTATCTTGTGCCCAACGTTCCATAACAATATAACTTTTGTTAAGTGCAAGATCTTCTCGGCTCGCGTTGGTAGCTAGGTCATAATCGTCATAATCAGCTGTGCCATCCCAAGGGGTGGCGTCATAATCAACAGTGTCCCAACCTTCACGTGGTTCAACACGGTAGAGGCTAGTTTCTGGAAACAAGATGTTTCCACTCGCGTCTTCAATTTCAACTAGCTTAATGCCGCCGCGTCCACCAACATTCTCAACATAGTAAATAGAATCAACGTTATAGTCACCACTTGTACTAGATACATATAGACCAGTAAATTTAACGCGAATACCATTAACAAATTCTACTGTTTTATAGTTACCCAAGTCAGGTGTTGTATATTGGCTTTGCGCAACGATATCATCAATATCAATTGGATCAGTAATTGTTGCCTCAATTTCAATTAGGGGAATTTCACCTTCTAACCAGTAATAGTTGCGGTAATTGATAAACATATCTGCATTGATAGGAAGATCTAATACATAACCAGGCTCACTGAATATACGATCATGATTGTCTAGATCTGCACCAAGGCTTTCAATACGGTCCAACCAGTTAATATAAGAAGTTGTTTGTTCAACATCCCCACCAAGACGGCTAACAACGCCAGGCTGGAATTGGTAGTTAATGCGGTTAGCTGATATTTCAGGTTGAAATAATTCATTATCTGGGTTATAGTTACGTCCTGCCAAACGACCCCAATAAGCATCAATAGTTTGCGTTGAACCGCTGCTAAGAAGCTGATTAACAGTCGCACCAAAGAACCGCTGTAGTGATTCAGTACGGTTAATACTTGGTAGAAATTCACTATAATCTTGGAAGCTTTGATCTAAATTAACCTCGGAGGTTGTTGTGAAATTCTTTACGTCTGTTGGGTTGGCAGTGTAGTCTATAGCCATTTAATTACCTTACAATGAGTTTAATGAGTCGACAATGTCGATATCTTGTAGTGTTACGTCTGGGATGAACAATTCGTTGCTCTCTGGTGATATTTGAAATAAATCACCAAATACGCTGCTAGTTTGAATAGGTGTGATTACAACGCTGCTAATAATACCTGGCATTTCTTGGTGAATGTATGCGCTCAACTCTGTAAAGTAGAACGTTTCACCGAAGTCCCAGTTATCAATATTGAAGAATTCATTAATTGCAATCAGTACACGTGATTTAATCTCATTATTTGTTAACGTTGTGCCTGTTACTTTCACAATTTTAAACCTACCCTGTACCTCTATGTCTGCTAATTCACCAAACAAAATCTTATATTCTGCTGGACGATATACCACACTGTCGCTGATTGCTTTCTTAGTTTCAATACTAGCAAACTGTTGGCCTAATTCAACCTCAGTAGGCGGAGACGGCTTTGTTGCTAGATTGCGCGTTCCTGCAATCCACTCTCGATATTTAGTATCATAATTCTGGTTAAGAACGAAGATGTCAATAATATTTGACAAACTAGGATCGATTCGATATTTTGATGTTGATACGCGGCGCCATACAAAACTAAGGGCTTCACGTCCATTAACTTCCGTTCCAGTATCGCTGCGCACTGTGTAAGTAAAACCATCTTCAGTGACAGTGTTGAGATTGATACTGTCGCTTCCTACCAGTGTAGAAAACGCTAGTGGGTTGTCTGGATAATTGTCATTATCAATATCAGCTAAGGTAACAATAACTTTTCGGTCATCTGTATAGCCGTCAGGCTCAGTATAGTAACGAAAGGTAAAGAATGGCAATGTTTCTTCAATTGGGTAAACACTTCCACCAGGGCGAGTATTTACTTTATTGATCAATATACGATCACGCTCTGGTTTGTTTGTATCTAAGTTGAAACGACGTGCGCCATTCTGATTATAAAAGCGGATTCGTTCATCACTACCAAATACATAACGTGTTCGGCGTGATATAAATCCCCAGGAACTTGCAGAATAATCTGCACGTATGATCCAGCTGTTATCTGTATTACTGTTACTTGCGTTGCCTGCATTATCTAGGCTGAAATTATCAGGACTATTATCAGTAGCTGGAGAAAGATCACCTGCCTTAATAATAAACCACTGTCCTAGTTCACTGTCAAATCGTAATCCAAAAGTATTAAGTGAAACTAATTCATCAATAATTGCTTCTCTTTCTTCTGAACTAAAAACAGTATGATAAGCTGGGAATATGCGACTGACACGGGCAGTGTTAGGGATAGCCTTGTTGAGAATAACTGCACCCTGCCCACGTGAGGTAAGTCCTGTAGGGTTACCATTGCTGTCATTAACACCTTGGCCATCATTTGAAATGTCTACAATACGGGCCCAGCCACGTGATGCGCTAGTTGCTGTTGCTTCAACTTCTGCGCCGCTTCCGCTTCCGCCAGTAATTTCTACAACGACAGGATTTTGATATCCTGTACCGCCATTTGTTAGTGTTACTGTACCTAATTGTCCGGCAGTGATGGTAGCAGTTGCCGCCGCCCCTGTGCCTGTACCTTTAATAGTTACAGTAGGTGCGCTAGTAAATCCAGTTCCTGCGTTAACAATATTTAATGTGGAGCCTATTACTCCAAGTGTACCTGCATTGTATGGTGACTCTACAAACTCAACAATTGAGCCAGGGCGGGCAAGGTTCAGCTCATTAATTGCTGATGATCCAACTTTTTGTATTGTACCGTTACGTGTGATATATCCTGTTGATCCGCGGTAACCGCTTGTAATTTGCTGCCACTCATAGCTGCTACTGTTAACACTAAAGTCAACATCAGTTTCATTATATTTGTCGTAGAACAGATTAATAATCTCAGGATTTTCAATAAGGTCTGCTAAAAACCGTTCAAATATCTGTTCACTTGTGAGTGTAGAAGGTAAGTCTAAGCTGCTACGGTATGTGATTCCATCAGTATAAATGTAGCCATCATCACTCACAATGTCTACATTTTGATATGTGCCTGTTGGATCGCGCGGCTTAATAAAGCGGCTGTGTCCTGTGTATGTACGGTTGATTGCTTTAATTTTCTTAACATTCTCGCTCACTGTAAGAGGATATACGCTGTAATCGCTAGCAGTAATCATACGATCTTGTGTAGCAAATACTCGCCCAGCATTGTTTTTAATGCTAGTAACACTTTCTTGGCTCGCAGCATTATTAACTGGCTCTTGTAATTCACAAGTAAAGGTGACACGATAAACGTTACCATCCTTTGCGTTGTAGTTATAGCCAAAGGTTGCACTACCAATATCTTCAGGGTCCAATGTATAAGTCTGGTTTACACCATTTCTATACCAAATACGAATAATTCCACGTGGGATTTCGCTAAACACACCATCACCAAATTGTACATTGATGTTGTCGTTCTCTACTGTCTTTACTGTATAAAGTTTGCGATTGTCCTGACGAATATTATTGAATACTGTATTAGCACCAAAGCCTGCATCAACTTTAGTCCAGGAGTCTTGTAATTCACCAGCACTATTAATTGCCTGCACCCAAATGTCGCTATTGTTAATATTTGTTGATTGCACATCTACTATTAGATTACTAACCGCTTTGTCAGCGTTAATATCTGTAAATTGTAAGGTGCCCTGCTTAAATCCAACAAAGAAGCCTGTACTGTTGCTACCTAAGCCTTGTCCGTCATTCTTATAAACGAGGTCAAAGCTACTATTTGGATCTGGCTCTGTTTCTTGTAGTGTGTTCTTGGCTGTGTTTACTTCTAAGCTGTGGATTTCAAAAGCCTGGCGGGTACCATTAACTTCACCATTTATATTGTATGTTACATTTCTGTTGTCAACTACTTTAGTTGAGTAAATATCATTCTTGACATTTCCGATTCGTGTGCTATTAGTAGGACGACCAAACTTATTGGTGTCACTCAAAACTTCATTCATAATTAACAAAAAGTTTTGGAAGTTATCTTCAAAATCAACTGCGGTATTTTTGAGGTTGTTGCCGTTTATATCAAAAACATTTTGTGTTGTGCGGATGCCTGTCACTTTAAGTTGGCCACGTGCAGGCTGATGTCTTGACGGCGTATATCCTAAAAAGTCAGCAATACGTAGAACACTACTGCGCCGCTCTGCAGTGCTAAGGAAGTTTTCACGTCCTGCTTGGTCAATTCGAAATGCTAAACTGTGAGCAAGAAACGAAAGTGTCTCGATTAGAGCAACAAATTCACTACTTTGAATCCAGTCATTAAAATTTTCTGGATATTGCTGTTGGATATAATCTACCAGCGCACCTCTAATTGTGTCATAGTCGTATGCTTGAAAATTTGCCTGCTTGAAGCTATCATAAACGATGCGATAATCTTCCGCCGCAAATAAATTTCTCTGTCTTACGCTTTGTGTCATGCTTTAAATCTCTTCTGTTCCCGTGTACTCTAATAGTAGATCTTCTTGGCTCAAATCCGGTATATAACTGAGCTGGACTGTAATTGTAATACTCTGATCGCCAGTTGTGAGCTGATAATCTATTAGGTTCCATCTTGGATCCAAAGAAATGATTCTGCGAACGTCTTCGTCTGCTGCATCAATAACAATTTGATCAAGAGGCTCAAAAACTAGTTCTGGCAGAATACTACCAAACTCTGGTTCGCCCAGGCGCTCTCCGCGCCGCGTGTAAAAATGGTTAAGTAAGTCGCGAACAGCCAGAGCTTTATCTTCTAGCGTCCTTGTGCCTGTTCGTTTACCGTATGTGCTGAAACCTAAAAATGTTGCCATAATAGTATTTATGTTGTAGGAAAGGTGCTTTTTTGGTTGACAAGCAAGGCGTTTTGCTGTAGATTGATATTGTAAGCAAAGGAGATATGACATGCTAGATTTTGTAAAGTTTTTCGAAAAAGATATCGTAAGCGGCAAAGCCAAAAATGTTGGAGACAAATTTGTTGCGTTTTTCATGATTGGTAACATGGAATTTGAAGTTATTGAAGTTCACAATGATTGCTTTATTGGAAAGGCTATATAAATGACACTTGTAATTCAAGCAAACCCCGCAGTAGACTATATCCAAGGCGATGGTGTTTACAAGTCAGGTGACACCATGGCGATGCCATTTGAATCTAAGCGTTACGGTACAATGTACCATCGTTTCCAAGTTGGCACAATTGCAGGACATGCCGAACAAGACGGTAAAGATGTTGATCAGGCTGTACAGGAATGTAACCAGAAAATGATTGACTTCCCATATATGGGTCACAAGCTGGCTTGGGCGTTTGGATTGGCGGTCACACTTACATCCGAGCCACGTGAAAAGCTAGTTATCAAGGCGCAAAGCTGGGACGACATCATTGAGTTGGATGGGAAGCGTTATTCCCTTAGCAAAGCAGCAAACCAAAACGTGGCCCTTACAGAGATTTAATATAGCTAAGTTAGCTAAGTGGTGGCCTGTGCCACCACTCTACGCTGTCTGACATCACTCATGCCTGGCAAAAATGAGCCTAGCTGACGATAGTATACAAATTCTGTCTGTTTCTTAATGAAGTCATCCGTTATACCTGAGGTATATAATTTACGCAATCGTTGTATACCTGACACCACCTGCATATCTCTATTTTTGTTGCTAGAATAATCTGCGAGCCGCATAACTCTTGCCTCTTTTTTACGGAGGTTAGGGTTCACATTTCCTCTAGCGATAATGTCAGCAGCTAGTAACCAATTACCATTTTTAACTGCATCTGCTAGGTCGTATGTTCCCTCTTCAGCTTCAACGCGGCGCCAATCACCTGTATCAATATAGAGGCTGAGTAGTGCGTCATATGATGTCTGTGTAATACCATTAATTGGTAGTTGCGCACGAAGCTTCCGCTGTTCATTGCGCAACCAACCTACCCATTCAGCATACGCCTGTGATTCTGTATATCCTTGAACATCATCAACGTCACCAATACCATAACCAATTTCAATTAAACCTGAATCAGGGTTTACAGTTTTGCTGCCATTCCAAGTTTTTTCAGCCAGGATTACATCTATCATTTTTTCACTTACAATCGCAATTCCTTTGTTGATTATGAATTGTACTGCAAATTCATCTTGAATGGTAAATGTTTCCCACTGTATTCTTCTATTGGCGTCTGGCAGGCGTAACATTATGCAAATCCTCCAGCTACGTGTTTTTGTGCGGTCGCGCGTGCATACGGTGGTACATATTGGATAGAATATTGTCCGTTTGGTCCGCGATTCCAGGCCGCCCGCGCGCCATCACGCACGTCAAAGTGTAGATTGCCGCTTGAATAAATTCCAATTCCCCTAATACCAATAGAGCTAGCATATGCAATCATTTGTAATCTCTCATTATTGGTATAGGTTGCCGCGCCAACGTCAATAGCATTACCTAACATATGTTGACTAAACTTTGCGCCGCTTGCCGCTGTATTACGGGCAGGGGTTCTAAATCCAGAGTTAATAGTAAAAATAGTACCAAATTGTTTTGCAACTTGATTGGCTAACGTAAGAACACGGGGGTTGACACGACGATCATTGCCCGGTGCCCAGCGGAGGTTTGGATAAGTGTCATCTGCCTCAGCAAATGGATCCTCATATTGCCCTGTCTGATCGTTGTAACCTCGACCTTCTGATGGTGTGCCGTAGTAGAAACTTTGGCTACTTTGCGCTGCACCGCTTGCAGACGCGCTGTCTAGTGTGCTAACGTCCAAGTGTCCTGCCCAAGGCTCTGCCTCAGGAACGCGTCGCGATACACTTTCTGTGACTGATGTGTTTCCTGCTAGTTGGTTAATTTGTGGTACCGCCGCCGCT
>Ga0209094_1000859_pt1 | contig 19971 bp, 17 predicted proteins | sample COGITO_mtgs_1004_2_FD_184790 | JGI IMG/M metagenome (GOLD analysis project Ga0209094, IMG submission 184790) | Pelagic marine microbial communities from North Sea - COGITO_mtgs_100430 (SPAdes) (version 2) | ecosystem: Environmental > Aquatic > Marine > Epipelagic ...
TAATCCACCAAATCACCATCCAAATAGCAACAGCAATTACGGCATCTCCAGTTTCAGAAACCAGATGAAAAGGAAGGTTTAGAACTATAAAAAATAGTATGGGAGCTAAGAGTAAGCCTATCTTTTTAGAAAGTGCCATGAATTTGTAATTAGATGCTAAAGATAAAAAACCTCTTAATATTGAGAGGTTTTTAATTTGGAAGAATACATTTTTTAGTAAATATAGTACTCAGATTTAAAAGGGCCTTCTTATTTTTATACCAATATAATCTGTTATTATTAGGTCTAAAATCTAAGCTTATATAATTAAATAAATGAGTGTTTAAATTGATAAAAATTTTAAAGAAAAGATAATTTATTAAAGTTTTAATTTTTGTCGCAATAATAAATATAGAGTATTATTGCAAAGTTAAACCAAATTTATATGTCTCATATTAAATACATTATAGGGTTTATTGTAATGTTCAGCAACACCTTAGTTAGCAATAATTTAGCAAATAACAACTTTACAATTCATAAAATTTATGATGATAAAATATTTTATAATTTTGTTTCTTATGAAAATGAATTATATGTAAGTTCAAGTAATGGTATATACAAAATTGATAAATATGGTGATAATTTAATTCTTTTTGATGCATCTATTTCTGGCGCAATAAATTCAATTTTTGAAAGAAATAATAATTTTAAAATTAAATTTATTGAATTACCAAATGTGTATCCTAACCTTTATGCCAAAGCAATAACTGATTTTGCTTACCTAGATAATAATCTTTATGTCATAGCAAGAGGGAAATTATTAATATACAATAACCTTAAATATTCATTTAATTCTGCAGGGAGTGTAAGATCGATTACTGATAATGCAATTGGCACCTATGGTGGTGTTTATGTTAATGGTAATAAATTAAATAAAATTACCTATACAGATGGACAAATTAGAAAATTTGACAGCATAACATTTGTATGCTATAATGGTTTATTAAGCTATAAAGATAATATAGAGACTAAATTATACAATAATGATAATTCAATAAGAACGAATGGAGAGTACGGAGCAATATCAGACATATATGCTATAAGCAACTCTAAGTACATCGTTATTTCTGATAAAGGGATTTACAAATATGATAATGATTCAAATGAATTTGATTTAATTTACACCAATCAAAATAAAATTATTCCTATCAGGAATAAGATAAACTCCAGAATTAAGGATAGAGGAGAATTTCACTTTATAGACGATAAAAGATATATTTCTCTGAATATAAAAGATAATAAGATTGATATAATAGAAAATAATATCAAATATGAAATCAAAGATATTTTAGAAAGTGATATTAATGGAAATGATTTTTATGCGATTTCAAAAAATAATTTATTGCTAAGTTTAAAAAGAACTAAGGACGGTTTAAAATTGGGAGAAAAATTCCCTATTGAATCTTCGGCGCATACAATTTCAGATTATGAAAATTTGGTGTTTTTATTAGGCGATAAAGGGCTAAGCATTTTTGAAAAAACAAAAAAAAAGATCTATGATAATTATATTATAGAGGAGTTCAATAAAGGTGCAATCTATAAAGAAAACAATAAAATAAGTTTTGGAAGCATCCATGGAGTATACACTATAGACGACATTAAGGATTTCGAAAAAAGCTTAATATTCAAAGATTTTAAAATTAAGAATAATAAAAACTTTCTTTATTTTGGTGTCTTCTTGTTTATATTTATTTTGATCATAATCATTAGAGTTCTAAACAAAAAAAACATTACAGATGAACAGTTAATACTAAGTATAAAGCGTTTTATTCGTAAAAACTTGAGTAGTGTAACATTGAAAATGTTAGAGATCGAATTTAACTTAGATTACAACGAAATTAATAGCATAAATAAAAATTTTAAACCTGCTAAGTATATAAAAACCGAAAGATTAGATTTAACAAAAAAAATGCTTTTAAATAAAAAAACAATATCAGAAATATCAGAGAAAACTGGATATTCTGAAACATATCTTCTAAAAAATAAATATAAGTTTTTAAGATAAAATTTATATCCGATAAATTTATTTTAAATAGTAAATCTCCAACAAAATTAACTCTCAAAAGAATTAATTATTTAATACTCTTCCAAAAAAAATTTCACATTTAAAAAGATATTTTTTATTAAAATTTGATGTTTTATTAAAAAAAAAATATTTATCAGCACATATATATTATTGTAATTATGCAAAAAAACAACTAAATGTTGAATTTAAAAAAATACACCTTTTTAATACTTTTATTTTTATTGGTAACAAGCTGCTCTAATAGTAAGGTGCTTTTTAAAAATATTCCTGAAAATATAAAAGTAAAAATTCCAGAAGCTGTGATAACTTATGGGGATTTAATAGATGTAAAAATTTCCTCTTTAAGTAACGCAAGCACTTCAATTTTTTCTCCAATTGCGATGGATAAAATAGGAACTATTAGAGACGCAGAGGCCAGAAAATTAGATGCATACTTAGTGGATAGCTCTGGAAATATTGATATTCCATATATTGGCATAATAAAAGCTTACGGATTAACTTGTACATCTCTTTCGGATTCTATTAAAAATAAACTTTTAGAATTTGTTAAAGCTCCAAGTGTAAGTACAAAAATCTTAAATTTCAGAGTTTCTATACTTGGAGAAGTAGCTAAACCTGGTACGTTTGATGTTATAGATCAAAATATGACATTTATAGAACTCATTAGTAGAGCTGGAGACTTTAACAAAAATGCAGATCCTACTAAAGTAATGATTATTAGAAATTCTAATGATGAAATTGAAACTCGATTTTTAGACTTAACATCCTACGAGTTTTTAAACTCAGAATACTATTTCTTAAAACAAAACGATAAAATTTATGTAAGACCCGACAATGCATCTTTAGCATTTGATTTTGGGATTTTAAGAAATGCAGGGGCTCTATCTTTATTAACCTCTATAATTATCCTAATTGTAAGATAATGGAGACAAATAATGAACATACTAATGAAGATCAAATAAATATTATTGAAATATTATTCACTATTTTATCACAAAGGTTTCTGATTATTTCATCTTTAATTATATTTATTTTTTTTGGTATTATATATAATTATTATCATCAAGATATATTTAAAACAAATGCAACATTATTAATTAGTGAAGATCAATCTGATCCTTCATCATTTATTAATAACAATGAATACCAATTTCTTTACAATAATAAAATAGATAACGAAGACCAAGTTTCCATTTTTAAATCTACATTAATTTTAAATAGAGTAGTAGAAAATCTAGGTGCTAATTACAGGTATTTTAAAAAAAATAGATGGAAAGCTAATGAGCTTTTAACAAAAGAGTCATTACCATTTGAATTTGTTTTAAAAGAAACCAACACTGAAAATAAATGTATTATTCGTTATAATAAGGAAAATGTCATTATTAAAATAAATGAACATACATTTTCATTTTCAAAAAATAAAAATGAGTTTGAAAATTCAATATTTAGGTATAAAGCAAAATTCTTAAATTATGAAGATTATAATACTTACTTAATTAATCAATTTGACAAGGATGAGGCAATTAATGGATTAAAATCAAATTATGTAGTTAATCCGTCAAAAAAATCAAACACCTATGAAATCTCTTATTCTGGACCTAATAAAGAATTAAATTCTTATACTTTAAAAGGAATTATCAATGAAATAATAGAAAACAATAAAAAAGAAAAGAAAAGTGTTTATGAACTATCATCAAAATTTATTGATTTAAGGATTTTAAAATTAGAAGAGAAAATTGATTCTATAAATCTTCTAATTTCAAATTTCAAAATCAAAAATGGTGTATATAAACCAGATACTCAAACAAATTCAGCGCTGACGAACTTAAATGAAGTTGAACAAAAGATATTTAAAAACTCAATGCAAAGTGAACTATCTGTTAAATTATTAAATGAGGTAAAAAAACAAAAATCTTTTGAACTTTTACCCACTGAAATTGGTATTGAAAATGAAAATATTAATGGTATGATTTTTCAGTTTAACAAAATTATCTTAGAAAAAAATAATTTACTTGTTGATGCCACAGAAAAAAACCCTCTTGTTATTCAATTACAAAATCAACTCATTGATTTAAGATCAAATATTATTAATAGTTTACATATCTATATCAATAAATTAAAAATGAAATTAAATAGATATAATGACTTTAAGAAAAAAAGTAATTCTAGGGTTGGCATAATCCCAATAAGAGGAGCCGAATTAAGTAATTTGGAAAGAGACCTCTTACTTGTAAATAATTTACACTCTTATTTATCTCAAAAAAAGGAAGAGGCATTAATTAATTCATCTTCTTTAGAGTCTAATATTAAATTAATTAATCAAGTTGATTACATTACTGAAAAAGAATCTAGTAAGTCTAAAATATTTGCGGTTTTTTTATTTACTGGTTTTTTTCTTCCAGTTGGGTTTAGCCTCAGTTTATTTTTTGTTAGAACATTTTTTGTAGATTTAGAATATCTAAAAGAAAAACTTAATGATATTAATTTTTTAGGTGTTATAAAATTTACAAAAGGTAATTTATCGATTGAAAATAAATCATTGCACAACGAACTTTTAAAAAGAATTTATCACAATTTAAATATGCTAATTCCAAAGTCTGAAGATGGAAAAACGATTATGATAACTTCATGTATTAAAAATGAAGGTAAAACACATACCGCATATAATCTTTCTACCTTTTTAGCTAGTAGAGGTGAAAAAGTTATTCTTATTGGAACCGATATTCGAAACCCCGATTTATCAAAATTATTTGATAAAAAAAAACCAAATCATAAAGGACTAACAAATATCATAAATGACGATAAAAATGATTTCAAAGAACTTTTAAAAAAATATAAAATAACTTACAATCAATTAGATACTCTTTTTGTTGGAACAGAATCAACTAAGAGGATTAATATTTTTGATAGTAAAAAATTTGATAACTTAATTTCATATCTCAAAAAAAAATATGACTATATTATTTTTGATACAGCCCCAATTCTATTTATGGTTGATTCTTTAGAATTATTAGAAAAATCAGATTATGTCATTCATGTTTTTAGGAAAAACTTCTCTCCAAAAAGGGTCGTAAATTATGTGTTAGATTATAAAGAAAAATACAAACCAAAAAATATAGGTTATGTAATTACAGATGACTCTAAACCTGATAAATTTATTGATAAATATGGATATGGATATGGATATGGATATGGATATGGAGTTAGCTAATTTTTGTTAGTGAAGGCTAAAAATTTATAATGAAAAAGGATGGGGGCTAAAAAATAGTCTCAAAAACAAAAAACCTCTCCATATGGAGAGGTTTTTTATATAAAAGAATACATTTTTTAGTATCTATAGTACTCAGGTTTAAAAGGTCCCTCTTGTTTTACGCCAATATAATCTGCTTGATCTGATCGTAGCTCTGTAAGTTCTACACCAATTTTTGCTAGGTGTAATTTAGCTACTTTTTCGTCTAGATGTTTTGGCAACATATACACTTCATTCTTGTAAGCTGCGATATTTGTCCAAAGTTCTATCTGAGCTAATGTTTGATTGGTAAATGAATTACTCATTACAAAACTAGGGTGCCCAGTTGCACAACCTAAATTTACCAAACGCCCTTCAGCTAAAATAATAACATCTTTTCCGTTAATGGTGTATTTATCTACCTGAGGCTTAATCTCAACCTTGGTATCACCATAATTTTCATTTAACCAAGCCATATCTAGTTCATTGTCAAAATGACCAATATTACAAACTATGGTTTTATCTTTTAGGGATGAAAAATGAGTTCCAGTAACAATGTCTTTATTTCCTGTAGTGGTAATAATGATATCTGCATTTCCCATCACAGTTTCTAAACGCTTCACTTCAAAACCATCCATAGCAGCTTGTAAAGCACAAATAGGATCTATTTCTGTAACCGTTACAATAGAACCTGCTCCTTTAAAAGAGGCAGCTGTTCCTTTTCCTACATCCCCATAACCACATACTACAACTCTTTTACCAGCTAACATAATATCTGTAGCTCTTCTTATGGCATCTACTGCAGATTCTTTACATCCATATTTATTGTCAAATTTAGACTTGGTTACAGAATCATTAATATTAATGGCAGGAATTGGTAACGTCCCAGCATGCATTCTTTCATACAATCTATGAACTCCTGTTGTTGTCTCTTCAGACAATCCATTAATTCCAGAAACTAGTTCCGGATAGCGATCTAATACCATATTGGTTAAATCTCCACCATCATCTAATATCATATTTAATGGTTTTTTATTTTCTCCAAAAAATAAGGTTTGTTCTATACACCAGTCGAACTCTTCTTCATTCATTCCTTTCCAAGCATATACTTCAATTCCTGCATCAGCAATTGCTGCTGCTGCCTGGTCTTGAGTAGAAAAAATATTACAAGAACTCCAAGTAACTTCAGCACCCAAAGCGATTAATGTTTCAATTAGGACAGCTGTTTGAATAGTCATGTGTAAACATCCGGCAATTCTAGCTCCTTTTAATGGTTGTTGGTCTTTATATTCTTCTCGTAAAGACATTAACCCAGGCATTTCTGCTTCTGCTAATTCTATTTCTTTTCTTCCCCATGCTGCTAAAGAAATATCTTTAACTTTGTAGGGTACGTAAGTAGCTTTATTAGTGCTCATTATTATTGTTATATTTATCTAATTTAAGACTGCAAAGTTACATAATAACTTTTAAAACATGCCATTATATAAGACCATCCGTGTTAATGATTTTACAAAAGTTCTTGTCTGGAAGATTGAAGAGTCTTTAGAGGATTTAACTGTGGGTATAGAACTCACAGAACAAAGTAAAAAAAGAGTAGACGCTATGAAATCTATTCTGCATCAACAGGGTTTTATGAGTATTAGGCAGTTACTAAAACAAGCAGGATATGTAGATGCTGATGTATTTTATGATGAATTTGGAAAACCTTACTTAAAAGATAACAACTATATTTCTATTACCCATTCTTTTACTTTTACAGCCATTATTATTTCTAAAAAAAACCCTGTAGGTATTGATGTAGAAAAACAAAGAGATAAAATTGTCAAAATTGCTCATAAATTTACACCCATAGAAGAATACAAAACCATTGCAAATCATGAAGCACTGGTAAGTAAATTAACAATTGTATGGGGTGCAAAAGAATCTTTGTATAAAATATATGGAAAGAAAAAATTACAATTTTTACACCATATTTATATTGATGATTTTTCGTTTATAGATACCCAAACAACAGGAGTAATTAAGTATGAAGGCTATGTTTCTAATCATAGTATACACTTCTTAGAATTTGATGGATTCACCTGTGTGTATGCTTTATAAAAATAATGTAGACAAAGAATCTATTCAGTTAAATTTCTTTCCAAACAAGATAATTGTATAAGTTCTTCTTATTTTAGCTGACGATAATCTAATATAAAAATACTACTAAGTAAAAAGTAGCAATCAAATATGAAAATATCAGTTGAGCTTACCTTAATGCCTCTTCAACATAATTTTGAAGCCCCAATTAGCAGATTTATTAAAAGACTCCGAGATTCTAAATTTACAGTGCTAGAAAATCCAATGAGTACTCAAATTTATGGTGACTATGATGCGTTAATGCCCTACCTAACTAACGAAATAAAAACCGCTCTAGCACAGCAAGAAAATGCTGTTTTAAATGTAAAAATAGTAACCTCTGATCGCAGCTCTTATGAACCAAATTTTTGATTTTTTTTTCGGTCAGTACTCAGGCTATTCATCTGCCGATACACTATTAGAAATTAATGCTGTCATTTTTGGTTTTATGTCTGTTTGGTATTCAAAACAAAATAATATTTGGGTATTTCCTACAGGTATGATTAGCACTTCTATTTTTGTGTATTTACTCTTGAAATGGGGTTTATTAGGAGATATGATGATTAATGGGTATTATTTTATGATGAGTATTTATGGCTGGTATGTCTGGACAAGAAAAGTAGACGACACCCAAACCACACCCATATCGGTAACTTCTAAACAAGATAAAAGGATTGGAATCCTTATCTTTATAGCTACCTTATTCTTTGTGTATTTTATTTATAAAATATTTGATAAATGGACAAGTTGGGTTGCCTATGTAGATACCATCACAACCGCAATTTTCTTTGTAGGAATGTGGTTAATGGCAAAAAGAAAAATAGAAAATTGGATCTTTTGGATTATTGGAGATATTATTTCTATCCCTTTATATTTTTACAAAGGACTTACATTTACTAGCTTTCAATATTTAGGATTTACATTTATAGCAATAGCAGGATATTTCGCATGGAAAAAGACCTTAGACAAGAAGACATTAATCTCATAAAAATAGTATTGTTTGGGCCAGAAAGTACTGGCAAAACAACACTCTCTATACAACTCGCTAAGCATTATAATACGGTTTGGGTTCAAGAGTACGCAAGACCCTATCTGCAAAAAGTGTGGAATCAAGAAAGAAGAACCTGTGAGGCTAAAGATATTTTACCTATTGCCTTTGGTCAGATGGCTTTGGAAAATAGACTTGCAAAACGAGCAGATAAAGTTCTAATTTGTGATACCGATTTATTAGAAACAAAAGTATATTCTGAGGAATATTATGGTGGATATGTAGATCCACTATTAGAAAAAGGAGCTCGAGAAAGTAGTTATGATTTGTATTTTCTTACCTATATAGATACCCCCTGGGAGGCAGATGACTTACGAGACAGACCAGATCAAAGAGAAGAAATGTTTCTTGCATTTAAAAAGGCTTTAGAAGACAATCATAGGCCATACATTTTATTAAAAGGAAATAAAGATGAACGATTTGATACCGCAACTGAGGCCATTGATAAAATTATTGAAAATAAAAACAACTTATATTCGTATTCAGAGACCTTGAAAAATGAATAAAGAAACTATTTATAAAGAACTGCTCTTCAAAGCAGTTAGAAGCTCAGGAGCTGGTGGGCAACATGTAAATAAAGTTTCTTCTAAAGTTGAATTATATTTTGACCTTGCTACATCAGTAGCATTCACAGAAAAAGAAAAACAACTGCTACTTAAAAATCTCTCTAACAGAATTAATAAAGAAGGAGTCTTAAAAATATATTCAAGCGAAAGTAGAAGCCAACATACCAACAAAGAAAAAGTGGTAAAAAGACTTTTTAAGATGATTGAAAAAGGACTAATCGTTCCCAAAAAAAGAAGGCCAACACAAATGAGTAGCGCTCAAAAAATAAAAAGGCTAGATCATAAGACAAAGCATTCAGTTAAAAAACTACTAAGAAAAAAACCTAATTTAGAATAGGGTATAAAAAATAGAAGAATACTTTATAAAAGGAAATAGGTGAGTAACACAAATGTTATTCACCTATTAATACCAAAAAAGAATAATATTTTCCCCTCAAAAAATGAATAATCTGTATTTTGGATTTTTTATATTAAATAATTCAAATACTCATACAAATATATAAAGCAAATAAAGTTTAATTTCTAAAAATAGCTTAAAAATAATAGCATACAAGGCTAACTTCAAGTAGTACGTCTAAAAAGCTATAAAAATCCCTATAAATGGTAGGTGATAAAAACAAACTCTTTTTATATTTTTGAAGAATATATATGGCTGAACCCCTACTGCAATAGATATGAATACATCAAAATTACAAGTTGAAGAAATTAGAGAAAGAATTAGAACGCTCCGAATAGATAAAGGATATTCTCAAGATTACATGGCTGATATGCTAAATATAAGTCAAAATGCCTACCATAAATTAGAAAAAGGATATACTAGAATTCATCTCGAAAAATTTATTGACATCGCAAAAATTCTTGAAGTTGACTTTTCAGAATTATTAAAAGGGTCTAATTATGTTTATGTTTTTTCTGGTCAATACAAAAAAAAACATATTAAATAAATTTAATCCCATAGGAAAACCATTCCTCTTATATAAAAATGTATTTTTTTTATACAAATCCAAAAATCCATTATACCTTTGTAAAGTTCTCATAAAGGGGTGCTTTTATAAGGCTGAGATCATACCCATTGAACCTAGAACAGGTAATGCTGTTTAGGAAAGCGAGTTAAGTAACTATTTTATATGTTATTTAACAAGTGAAGAAGTAGAATACTTCAAAAATTAATTATTCAACCATAACACAAGAATAATTACCTCTTTTTATTCGTTTTAATTATTTTTAAAATGAAAAAAATCACCATTTTTTTATTCTTGTTTGTAAGTGTACTTACAAACGCACAAAAAGTAACGGTTTCAGGGAAAATCGTTAACAAAAATCAAGAAATTTTAACTGGAGCTACCGTTCTTGTTAAAGAAACAAAACAAGGAATTTCAACAGGTTTAGATGGAAGTTTCACATTTAAATTAAACAAAGGAACCTTCACTATCCAGGTATCTTACATTGGATTCAAAACCATTAAAAAAAATGTTTATTTGGATAAAGACAAGGCATTAACCATTGTTCTTTATGAAGATGATAACATCCTAGATGAAGTATTAGTCTCAGCAGTAAGAGCAACTTCAAGTATTCCTGTCACCTACTCCAACCTAAGTAAAAAAGAGCTTGCCAAACGTAATTTAGGGCAAGACATTCCCATCTTATTAAACTACCTGCCTTCTGTTATCTCTTCCTCAGACGCTGGAGCAGGGGTTGGGTACACGTATTTAAATGTGAGAGGTTCTAATAGTGAGCGTATTAATGTAACTATTAATGGAATTCCTTACAACGATCCTGAAAGTCATGGGACATTTTGGGTGAACTTAGGAGATTTTGCCTCTTCAACAGAAAACCTACAACTACAACGAGGAGTTGGTACTTCTACCAATGGATCGGGTGCTTTTGGAGCTAGTTTAAATATCCTAACAGATGCTGTCTCAGAAAATGCTGGGGGTGAAATCTCCAACTCTTTTGGTTCCTATGGCACGAGAAAACATACCGTAAAATTTACTACTGGAAAAATTAATGAACATCTTGAAGTTTCTGGAAGGTTTTCTAACATCCATTCAGATGGTTATATAGACAGGGCTTTTACCAACTTAAAATCATATTTTTTACAAGCCTCTTACAAAGATGAAAACACACTCATTAAGGCAGTTTCTTTTGGTGGAGCAGAAAGAACCTACCAAGCCTGGTATGGATTAGATCCACAACAATTAGAGGAAGACAGAAGACAAAACCCATATACCTATGAAAATGAGGTTGATGATTACAAGCAAAACCATTATCAATTGCATTGGAATGAAAAATTAAACAATCAGTGGTCTACAAATCTTGGCTTAAATTACACAAAAGGTGTTGGTTTTTTTGAACAATATAAAGCCGCAGAAAATGCCGCTGATTTTAACAATCTAATTGAAGATGGTAGCGATGTAATTGTGAGAAGATGGTTAGACAATGATTTTTACGTGCTAAATTTTAATGCCAATTATAAAAATGAGAAATTAAATTTTATCTCTGGAGTTTCCTACAGCAATTATACTGGAGATCATTTTGGAGAAGTGATTTGGGGGAGCAATTTAAGTAGTGGAACTTCTATTCAAGATCGCTATTATTTTAGTGATGCTAAAAAAACAGACATGAGTATTTTTTCTAAAGCAACTTATGAAATGAATGAAAAAGTATCTGCGTATCTTGATCTTCAAGGTCGTTTCGTCAACTATCAAACCAAAGGGCTTACCTCAGACAGAAACCCTTTAGATGTAGATGCTAAATTTAACTTCTTTAATCCTAAAGCAGGTTTAATTTATAAAATAGCCCCTCAAAATAGTGTATACCTTTCCTATGCTAGAGCCAACAGAGAAGCCAATAGAAATGATTTTGAAAATGGTATTTCTTCTCCAGAAATATTAGATGATATTGAGTTGGGGTGGCGTTATAGAAGCGATCAAATTCAATTAAACACCAATATATATTATATGAGTTATAAAAACCAATTGGTGTTAACGGGTGCCATTGACGACGTTGGTGCACCCATTAGAGCTACTAGTGGGAAAAGTTATCGTTTAGGACTAGAAATTGATGCTGATATTAAATTAAATGACCAATTTTCTATAAAATCTAATGCAGCATTTAGCACCAATAAAAATGAAGATTTTACTGCACCTATTAATGGAAATTTACTAAACTTAGGAAATACTCCTTTGTCTTTTTCTCCAAATGTAATTGTTGGAAATATACTTGTATACCAACCTATCAAAAACCTTCAAATTTCATTCTTATCGAAATATGTAGGGAAACAGTTTATGAGCAACTTAAATAGCAACGTTTCTAAATTAGATGTTTTAGACAGTTACTTCACTAGCGATTTAAATTTTGTGTATGAGATCGCAACTAAAAAAGTGTTTGATGCCATTATCATTTCTGGTATAATCAACAATATCTTTGATACAGAATATGTAGATAGAGGGTATTATTATACCTATGATTATCCAGATGGAAATGGAAATACAATTACTGGGGATGGCGCAGGTTACTACCCGCAGGCCACAAGAAATTTTTTGGTAGGGGTCACCTTAAAATTCTAATTTAAAAAATAAAAAACCGAGACAATTGTCTCGGTTTTTTATTTAAAATTTTTCCATTTAGTAAACCCGCCCTTTAAATCATAAATTGAGTCAAACCCATCAGCTATCAATTTTTTTGCTGCCTTATTACTTCTCCCTCCAACAGCGCAATAGATGTATAAAGGTTTATTTTTATCGAATCTAGAACTAACTTTGGTTACAAAATCAGAATCGAAAAAGTTAATTAAAACAGCACCTTCTATGTATCCTTGTTGATATTCCTGTGGAGTTCTTACATCTAATAGTTGTATTCCTTTCTTGAAAATTTTTGCAAATTCTTCTTGAGAAATTAGTTGATGTTGTTTAGTTTCTTGAGCACAAGAACTAAAAGAATACATCATTATAAAAATGAAAAAAACCTTTTTCATCTATTATTTTGAATTAGAACAAGCGGTTGCTTGTGTTCTCTTGATGTTTGTTTTCTTGATAGCTCCATAACCTCCTGCTATATCAATTACCTTACTATACCCTCTTGCTTTTAAAATAGAAGCTGCAATTACAGAACGATAACCTCCTGCACAATGCACATAAAAGTCTTTATTTGTTGGAAATTCTGAAATATGGTCATTTAAAAAATCTAAAGGAGTACTCGGAACATTTTCTATGTGTTCAGCCTCATATTCTCCTGGTCTACGAACATCAAAAACGAAAGCATCTTTGTCTAATTGTTGCTCTAAAACGTTAGCAGAAACAGATGGTAATGTGTCTATTTCTTTACCAGATGCTTCCCATGTTTCAAAACCACCACTTAAATACCCTAATACATTATCAAATCCAACACGAGATAATCTTGTAATTGTTTCTTTTTCCATATTGTCCGGAACTACAAGTAGAATAGGTTGATGGATGTCTTTAACTAAAGCCCCTACCCAAGGTGCAAAAGTACCGCCTAATCCAATAAATATAGATTGAGGAATAAAGCCTTTCACAAATTTAAACTGATGTCGTACATCAATTATAACAGCATCTGTTTCATTAGCTACCAACTCAAAATCGTTTACAGACAATGCTTTTGCTCCTGTTTTTATAACTTCGTCAATAGATTTATAGCCTTCCTTATTTAAAGCAACATTTAATGGGAAATAAGCAGGTGGAGGTAATAATCCATCAGTTACTTCTTTAATAAATTCTTCTTTGGTCATATCTTGACGTAAAGCATAATTATGTTGCTTCTGATCACCTAGTGTCCCAACTGTCTCCTTACTTAAATTTTTACCACATGCAGATCCTGCTCCGTGAGCCGGATACACCGTAATATCATCTGCCAAAGGCATAATTTTAGTTCGTAAACTGTCAAATAATGTTGCGGCCAAATCTTCTTGACTCATACTACTTTTTTGAGCTAAATCTGGTCTTCCAACATCACCAAGAAATAAGGTGTCTCCAGTAAAAATAGCAATATCTTTTCCGTTTTTATCTTTCAATAAATAGGTAGTACTTTCCATAGTATGCCCCGGTGTGTGCATCGCTGTTATGGTAATATCTCCTAATGTAAAAATTTCTCCATCAAAAGCTATATGTGAATCAAACTTAGTCTTAGCATTAGGACCAAAAACAATTTTTCCTCCAGTTTTTTCTGCTAGTGTAAGATGGCCACTAACAAAATCTGCATGAAAATGTGTTTCAAAGATATAACGAATTTTCGCCTTATTTTTTTCAGCCCTATCTATATAATCTTGCACCTCTCTTAAAGGATCTATGATAGCTACTTCACCTTTACTTTCTATGTAATAAGCTCCTTGAGCTAGACAACCAGTATAAATCTGTTCTATAACCATAATTCTAATTTTTTATCTATCGTATGATTGATGTATGTAATTTGCATATTTATTTTGATATTCTTTTTCTCCAGTTTTATAATAATTAACGGCACCATTAACTCTCATATAAAAATGATCTAGAGTAATGATATCTAAAATTTTACCTCGAAATAAATGATCTCTTACTGGACCTTTAACACCAGCAAAGTAGAATAAAATATTTTTTTTATGATAAAATCTAATTCTCTCTTTTAACATTTCTACTCCTGTGCTATCTACTCTATTAATACTTTCTGCATCTAAAACAATGAGTTTTAAGTGAGATCCTTTCTCTTCAACCATAAGTTCTAAAGTCTCAATAAAATAACTAGCATTTGCATAAAATAATTGAGCATCGAATCTAAAAACCAAAACTTCATCATCTAAAATTACTTCATTAAAACGCTCTTTATTTCTATAAAAATCTGAGTCTGGAACTTTTCCTAACTCAGCTACATAGGGCCTAGAAGTTCTAAAAATTAAAATAATTAATGAAAGCCCAACTCCAATCATAATTCCATATTCTATACCGAATAAAAGTGTTGAAAAGAAGGTAATTACAAGTAACCAAAAGTCTAAGTTATTGGCTTTCCATAAAAATATTGCTTCTTTGATATTTACCAGTCCAAAAACAGCTACTATAATTATAGCTGCTAGAACAGTTTTTGGCAAGTGATAAAATAATGGAGTAAGAAATAACAAGGTTAAAAGTACCATAACTACTGAAACCAATGAGGCCATTCCTGTTGTTGCTCCAGATTCTTGGTTGATAGCTGATCTTGAAAAACTTGATGTAGAGGGATAGGCTTTAAACCAAGATCCAATGATATTACTTAAGCCTAAAGCTATTAATTCTTGATTTGGTCTAAGTTTATATTCGTCTTGTTTAGCTTCCAACGATTTCCCTATAGATATCGTTTCTAGATACCCAACCATTACTAATGTTAGTGCAATTGGTAATAACTCTCTCATTTGACTAATATCCATCTCAGGAAAAGAAAATGAAGGCAAGCCCGAAGGGATGTCTTTTACAATAGCTACATCAGAAAATTCATCTCCAAAATAGCGTATTGTTAAAATTCCAACAACTACAACGAGTAATGCATTTGGTATTTTTTTATTTATTTTTCTTAATAAAATAATCACACCTACAGAGGTCAATCCAATTACGGTAGTATGTGAATTAAAGTCTATGATATTAAACCAAATATCTTCCAACACATATTGGATTTGATCACTTTGAACAAAATCTACCCCAAATAAATTTCTAAATTGATTAATGCCTATGGTCAATGCAACTGCAGAAGTAAAGCCAGAGATTACAGGTTTCGATAAAAAATTAACAATGAACCCAAGCCTAAATACACCCAATAAAAATTGAATAGATCCTACCATGAATGCCAATAATATTGCTATAGCTATATAACTGTCTGAGCCAGCTAAAGCTAGTGTTGAAACACCAGTAGCCACAATTAATGAATCCATAGCTACAGGACCTATAGCTACTTGTCTAGAAGAACCAAATATTGCGTACACAAGTTGGGGAACCAAAGCACAATATAAACCGTAGATTGGAGGTAAGCCAGCAATTAACGCATACGCTATTCCTTGAGGAATTAGAATGATAGAAACAGTTATTCCCGCTATAAAATCTCCTTTCAATCTGGAGCTATTATAGTTAGGTAACCATTCTAAAATTGGTATAAGTTCTTTTATTTTTTTCATCTATGTGTAACCAAGTAATTAGTGTCTCATCTTAAACAGCATTAAAATAATTCTCCTTGACTTTTCCCTTTTACTCGATTTAAATGTTTGTAAGCCAATTCGGTAACTTCTCTTCCTCTTGGAGTTCTCATAATAAAACCTTCTTGAATTAAAAAGGGCTCATAGACCTCCTCTATAGTTTCTCCATTTTCTCCAACTGCGGTAGCTAGGGTACTAATACCAACCGGACCTCCTTTGAACTTATCTATGATCGTAGTTAAAATTTTGTTATCCATTTCATCCAGACCATATGCATCTACATTTAGCGCTTTTAAAGCATATTTGGCAATTTCTATAGTAATCTTACCGTTACCTTTTATTTGAGCAAAATCTCTAACTCTTCTAAGTAACGAGTTTGCTATTCTTGGTGTTCCTCTACTTCTACCTGCAATCTCTATTGCAGACTCCATAGAAATAGGAACATTTAAAATTGCAGCACTCCGTTGAACTATGGTTGTTAATAATTCTTTCTTATAATAATTTAATCTACTACTAATTCCAAAACGGGCTCGCATAGGTGCAGTTAGCAATCCTGAACGAGTAGTGGCTCCAATCAAAGTAAATGGCTCTAAATTGATTTGAACCGTTCTTGCGTTGGGTCCAGATTCAATCATAATATCTATTTTATAGTCTTCCATTGCAGAATATAAATATTCTTCTACAATAGGACTTAATCTGTGAATTTCATCAATAAACAATACGTCTCTTTCGTCTAGGTTGGTTAATAAGCCCGCTAGATCTCCAGGTTTGTCTAAAACCGGACCTGAAGTAACCTTAATCCCTACTTGTAACTCGTTAGCTAATATATGGGCCAGTGTTGTTTTTCCTAGACCAGGAGGTCCATGAAATAAAGTATGATCTAAAGCCTCTTCTCTTTGATTGGCCGCTTCAACAAAAATCTTCAAATTTTCTATCGCTTGTTCTTGACCTGTAAAGTCATCAAACGAGAGCGGTCTCAATTTTTTTTCTACGTCCAACTCCTCATTTGAGTAGTTTTCATTTTCTGGATTTAGATGTTCGTTCATATTACAAATATACTAGAAATTGAATATTGAATTACTTCGTCTCAAAAAACAAAAAACCTTTCCAAAAAGGAAAGGTTTTAACTATTTTTTTTATCAATTAAGATGGCTTTTCTCCTGGAAGTAGTGGAACTGTTTGGGATACCCAATCTTTTCCATGAAGATAATCACTACTATCATCTTCTGGATCTACTTTTTTACTATAGTCATAAGCCCATCTGTGAACCTCTGGAATTTTTCCTGGCCAATTTCCATGTATGTGCTCTACTGGAGTAGTCCATTCTAATGTATTTGAATTCCATGGATTTTGACTTGATTTCTCTCCTCTGTAGATAGAGATAAAGAAGTTAGCTAGGAATATAATTTGACCAATCCCACCAATTAAAGCAAAATATGTAATCACTACATTAGTGTCAGATACATCATCAAACATTGGAAATGCTGTATTAGAATAATATCTTCTTGGAAGACCTGCTAATCCGATAAAGTGCATCGGAAAAAATACACCATAAGCACAAATGATAGTGATCCAGAAATGCCAATATCCCATGGCTTTATTCATTAATTTACCATACATCTTAGGGAACCAATGATAGATTCCTGCATACATTCCAAATATAGCAGATACACCCATTACTAAATGGAAGTGAGCGACTACGAAATAGGTATCATGTATGTTGATGTCTAAAGCAGAATCACCTAATACTAACCCTGTTAAACCTCCGGTAACAAAGGTAGAAACTAATCCAATTGAAAACAACATGGCCGGATTTAATTGTAGGTTCCCTTTCCAAAGTGTTGTGATATAATTAAATGCTTTCACAGCAGATGGAATAGCAATTAATACCGTTGTAAAGGTAAATACAGATCCTAAAAATGGATTCATTCCTGAAATAAACATATGGTGCCCCCAAACAATGGTAGATAGAAAGGCAATAGCCATAATAGATCCAATCATTGCTCTATATCCAAAAATTGGTTTTCTAGAGTGTGTTGAAATAATTTCAGACGTAATTCCTAGGGCTGGTAATAATACAATATATACTTCTGGATGTCCTAAGAACCAAAATAAGTGTTCAAATAATACCGGTGAACCTCCTTGGTAATGTAATACTTCACCACTTATAAATATATCTGAAAGGAAAAAGGATGTACCAAAACTTCTATCAAATATCAATAATAAGGCAGCAGACAAAAGAACTGGAAAAGAAACAACACCTATAATTGCTGTAATAAAGAACGCCCACATAGTTAGGGGTAATCTTGTCATTCTCATTCCTTTTGTACGTAAATTTAAAACTGTTACGATATAATTTAATGACCCTATTAATGAGGAAGCAATAAAAATTGCCATGGAGCTTAACCATAATGTCATTCCTAGTCCAGAACCAGGTATAGCTTGTGGTAATGCACTTAAGGGTGGGTATATTGTCCATCCTGCAGATGCTGGTCCGGCTTCTACAAATAATGAAATAACCATAACAACACTAGAGATAAAAAACAACCAATAAGAAATCATGTTTAAGAAACCTGATGCCATATCACGTGCTCCAATCTGTAATGGAATTAATAAATTTGAAAAAGTACCGCTTAATCCAGCAGTTAATACAAAAAATACCATGATAGTTCCGTGGATAGTAACCAATGCCAAATAAATATCTGGGCTCATAATACCGTCTGTTTGGTGGGGTCCTAAAAAAGCTTCTATAATAGTAAAAGACTTTTCTGGCCATGCTAACTGTAAACGAAATAACATAGACATGAATATTCCTATAACCCCCATTATCATTCCTGTAATTAAGAATTGTTTAGAGATCATTTTATGATCATGACTAAAAATATATTTTGTTACAAATGTTTCTTTATGATGATGTTCTGACATAATCTAACTTTTTTTGTATTCTGTATTTATTTTATAACTTTTCTGCAAAAGTAGGTTGCTCTGCCAACCACTTATTATACTCTTCTTCTTCTTCAACCACAATTTTCATTTGCATGCTGTAATGAGATGCTCCACAAATCTTGTTACAAAGAAGCACATAATCAAACTCATATAAATCCTCTCCCTTTTCGGAACGAATTTTATTAATTCCTCTAGTTTTATCCATTACCTCAGATTGTTGTCTCATTTCTTCGGTGGTATATTTTGGTGTAAAGCCAAATTGAGTAACCATTCCTGGAACGCAGTTCATTTGTGCTCTAAAGTGAGGCATGTAAGCTGAGTGCAATACATCTTGTGATCTAAACTTAAATAATACTTTTTTCCCTTTTGGTAAGTGAAGCTCAGATACAGGCTTATCATCTAGAGATGCTGCATCAGACATATCTACACCAATAGGATTATTAGTCTCGTCTATAAAGTTTACGTTTCCAAGTCCTAATGTATTATCTGCACCTGCATAACGAGCCTGCCAAGCAAATTGCTTAGCATATACCTCAATAACAATTGGATCTTCACTTTCATCTATGTTCATGACTTCTGTCCATTGAAAGATTCCGAAACCAATTAATACAATAATAACTACTCCTGGGATTACAGTCCAAATCATTTCTAACATATGATTGTCTGCGTAAAATTTTGCTTTATTTGTTTTTTTACCTCTGTACTTGTAGGTAAAAAAGAAAATAATAAACTGCATGATAAACTGAACAATTCCTATCAACCAAAAAGAAATATCAAATAATAAGTCATCATTTTCACCCTCGTAAGAAGCTGATTCTGGCAACATTAAAACATTCATTCCAATTAAGC
>Ga0209094_1000864_pt1 | contig 19938 bp, 22 predicted proteins | sample COGITO_mtgs_1004_2_FD_184790 | JGI IMG/M metagenome (GOLD analysis project Ga0209094, IMG submission 184790) | Pelagic marine microbial communities from North Sea - COGITO_mtgs_100430 (SPAdes) (version 2) | ecosystem: Environmental > Aquatic > Marine > Epipelagic ...
GCAATTTGATCTAGTTTTTCTGTGTTCATTTGTATTATTTTTCGTGTGGATTATATCGGCGTTTGGGCAACATGCCGCCGCCGATAGAAAGAGAAGAGCAAAAACAGGCTACCCCGTCAATGCCTTTTTTCAATTAGGCGTAAAAAAGTGGCTACCCCTTTTCACTGAATGCCCAAAAACAGGCTACCCCATTGCCAAAAACAGGCTACCCCTACCAGTGCCAATAACAGGCTACCCCATTGGAAAGAATACCCCGCCAATGCACCGCTGGAATGCATCACACCACACCACAAACAAATAAGAGCAACGCTAGAATTGATCATATGCTATAATGAAGAGTTGATAGAGATGTGATAGAGATGTGATAGAGGGGAGGAGGGGATCAGCAATTTTTGTCGCCGTCTCGCGTTATAATACATATACAGCCCTACAAAAAATAGAAATGAGATTCCCGACTTACAGAGTATGCGGAGTAATAGGGTCTTGCCAACGTCGCTTCGCTCCTAAGACCCCCAGACTCACCTATGGTTCGATTATAACATACGTGTCAAGCTTGTCAAGCCTTTTTTGGGGTGTTTTTAGGGGTGATATTACGTAAGGTGTTGGTGTGTAGTGGATAAACTATTTTCAACTATTTTTAAAACAGGTCTTTTTGCCCTTCTTACGAGTGAAACATAACTGTAAACCCCTCGCCACCCATAGTGCCGATGACGTTGTATTCAATCCATTCAACGGCTTCCTCTGAGGACATTCCCATGCCTTCAAATATCGAAAGCATTTTATCGTAACTATATATAAGGAATCCCCTGTGGCATGATCCCACTATGGCTTCATCTAATCCGTCAAATCGGATTGCATCTGGGTCGCAGCAATTAAGGTGGTGTTCTAGGTCAATTGATTTATCTGTCATAGGATATATTATATCATATAAATACAAGGTTGTCAAACTATTTTCTATAGGGGTTGACAGGTATGTTATGATGTAGTCATGTCAACTAAAGGATCAGAGCCAAGAACATTAAACAGGGACGCTGCTAAGTATCGTAGCAATTTTGATGAGATTAAGAAGGACACACGTAAGGCTTCGGACAAGCGTGAGGTTCCTGCTAGTGAGTTGCCTACGGGCATTCGTTCACGGACAATCTACGGGGGTAGTAAGTAATGGAGGATGAGGATGATCCAGTTGATAAGCTAAAGGCTTTCATGGCGGAGCATTCTATAAACTATGCCTTTGCCATATTAGACGAGGATGGTGACTTGCGGTATGATTATAGCAACTGGCGTGTGGGCAAGATGTTGTTTGCTGACAGTCTCATAGATATGGCAGAGGAGATGATAATTGATGAAGCCATAGCTTGGAATGAAACAGAGGGGGATGACGACGATGAGTGAAGAATTAAGGCTAGAGACTAAAGACTTCATTACCAAGAAGCTAAGAGACGCACAGGAAGCTACTGGTCAAAACAAGGCTTGGTGCTTGCGTGAGCCTAAGAAGTGGGCGCTGGTGGCACAGCACATTATTCAAAAGCCAAATGGGGTGAGTGAGTTCTTGCGTAACAACAAGATTACCCGCAACTTCTACTATGATGTACAGACAGAGCTGTTAGCAGATCCAGAGTCTTCGGAGATACGTAATGCTTGGGCATCTGAGATATCTTCCGTTTTGTTCCAAGGGCTAGACACATACCGAAAATCTCAAGACAAGTACACGGATAGGGTTGAGAGTGGGGACATTGAGATTGACGGCAACGAGCTGTTTAAGCAAGGAAAGAGCTTGCAGGCGTTCAACGACATTCACAGTAAGTTGACGGGCAACAACATTCAGCGACACGTAGTCGAGCATAAAACTACACTAGACGAGGCAGAGGAATACGCTCGTAAGATGCTAGAGGGCATAAAGGAAGTAGAGATTGTAGACTAGCATGAAATTTACTACGCATCCAATTCTCAAGGGTCCGACCCCCGAAGAGATCAAGAAGCTGTGCTTTAACGACGACGGCTCTACGAAGCCAGAGGGTCTCAAGGCTCTCGTTGAAATACATCGTCAGCACGAGGATGCCGTAGCTAATGCTGATGCTGACCCATTGAACTTTGGCGTTTCGCTAGAAAGCTGGTTATATGCTGATGATATGCTAGACAAATACGATACTCTGATGATATTCGGAGGCAATCGTAGCTCAAAGACTGAGTATGGAGCTAGGAGCGTCGTGAAGGCTGCTTTGAAGAATCCAAAGTCTATTATCGTATGCTTTGCACAGGACGCTGACGCGTCCATTAGAACGCAACAGGCGGCGGTCTACAGGTATCTTCCGCCAGAGTTTAAGGTAAAGACTAAAGGTGTGCTGGAGTATTTGAACTACACAGTAAAGAACGGCTTTACAGGGCAGTCATTCATCCTACCTAATGGCTCACAGGTACTGTTCCATACATACAGCCAGTTCATTGCTAACAGGAGTAAGTTTGAGGGTCTTGAGCTAGGCTCTAAGACACCAGAATGGCACAACATTGGTCTGTGGCCAGACGAGTACCTTGAGGACGGAGACCTAATCCGCACCATGCGCTTCCGTTTAGCTACACGGGATGCCAAGATGTTATTGACGTTTACACCTATTGACGGCTACACGCCATTCGTAGCAGAGTTTTTAAAGGGAGCAGAGACAAGGAAAACACGCAAAGCACCATTGCTAGATGGCGAAGAGGTTCCAGTAACACAATACAGCCCAGAGAAGGACGCAGGTATCGTATACTTCCACTCTGAGTTCAATCCGTTTGGCGGATATGAGCGTATCGCAAAGGAACTAAAGCACAGTACTAGAGACGAGATCCTTACTCGTGCGTATGGTGTTCCAGTCAAGAGTATGACATCTCTGTTCCCTCTATTTAACCAGAATGTCCATGTGCTTTCAGATGATGATTTCCCAGACCTGTCGGACAAGAAGGAGTACACGTGCTACCAAGTGGTTGACCCTGCTGGCGCTCGTAACTACACAAGCCTATGGGCAGGTGTAACAGGCGTAGGATCAGATACAGAGATTTACATCCGCAGGGAGTGGCCAGATCGTAAGACTTACGGACCTTGGGCTGAGTTTGGTGACCCATACTGGAAGTTTGGACCAGCATCTAAGAAGCTAGGCTACGATGTTGTAGGATATTGTGAGCTTTTTTCTGACATTGAAGAGGAACTAGGCATCCATCCATTTGAGCGCATTGGTGACTCTCGCTTCTTTGCCAATGAGAATGCAGACAATACTGACTTATTTGACCAGTTTTCTGCCCACGACTTTCACTATGTGCCGTCTATGGGTTCACAGGAGGAGCAGGGACTCACAGCTATTGATGATTGGTTCTACTACAACGTAAACTTGCCACTCGACGCAGCTAACAAACCACGAGTATTTATCCATGAAGATTGTGGTAATCTAATCTATGCCATTGTAAATTATGGCGCACAAAAAAAGAAAGACGAAGCACTGAAGGATTTCATTGATTGCCTTCGCTATTTGAGAACAGCAAACTTTGGACATGGACCAGAGCATTACCCTGATGGCAAGCTTAAATGCTTGGTCAGTTCTGGGGGATATTAATCGTGACACTCACATAAACTAACATATTATGACAGAAACAGAACATGAAACCTGCAAGTCTATAGCAGAGCAATTGGGCGGAACATACACAGCAATGCGTATTGGAAAGCTTCGTGCAGCAGTATGTACGGAAGAAGATATGGATGGCAAATACATCCTTCCTAGTGGTGTATTAAAAATTATGAATCAAATTAAAGGTGAAATTGATGTTATTGAAACAGCATCACCAGCAGTTGTTACTGTTAAAGTGTTACATCAACAGACTGGAAACCCCAGATTTATATTTGCTGAAGACCTTGAAACTAAAAAGAAGGTTATAGTTTCAGTACCAAAACGCCACAAAGATATTATTAATCAAAATGGCAAACGATTGAAAGTAAATAAAGGAGAGTTAGATGGACAAACATTCTACAGATATCCAGTTAGATAAATCATTTCTAACTAATAACGCAGCATATTGGATAGAAATTGATAGGCGAGTTAATAATCAAGAAATTAGTGACGAAGACCTTGAGGATTCTCTTGGATATGGAGATGAGACAATAATAAGAATACTTAGTGAAGCAAGAAACAAGACTGGGAGGTAATATGATACAATGACGGCAATGGCTATAAATAGAAATCAAGACAGCGACGAGGCAGAAGTTTATTTTGACGAGTTTGACTATGATCAGTTTAAACAAACTTTTGACGAGGACGTTGACAGTCTTGCTGATTTCATTAAACGATGCAGCGACTCTTCTGATATTCGCCATTGCCAATGGGCTGGAAAAACAAGTGATTTAAAAAAGTCTGGTGAAACAGCATTTCCATTTCAAAACTCAAGCGATACAGAGGTTCACTTAGCTGAATATCATATTGCTTCTCAAGTAGCAATCAATGAGAACGCACTTCGCAAGTCTTCAATTCGCGCTTATCCTAGAAACATACAAGATGTAGCACGTTCTATAGAGGTTACTGCATTCATGAAATGGCTTCGTGACGCTGGAATTAAAGACTTCTGGCAGCAAATGGAAAAGGCGGATAATTACGCACAAGAAAAATCTTTGCGAGTCGCATACTGCGACTATAAGTCTCCAACTAAGCGTTCATACGAAAAAATCTTCGATTTAGAAGAAATTCAAAAAAGTTTTCCAGAGCAAGCAGCAGATTATATTGAGATACTTGCAGACGAGGATCGTGTAGATGAAGCACTAGAAGTATTTAATTCAATCCCAGGATGGGAAATTAATGAAAAGCGAGTTCGTAAAGCCTTAAAAGAATTACGTCAATTCGGAACTGCAAAAATTCCAGTAACATCAAAAGATCAGGGTGAACCAATTGTTCAAGTACTTGCCCCAGATGAAGAGTTCTTTGCACCATCCTATACAACAAATTTCTGCGATGCAGTTCGCTGCCACATTCGCAAGCCAATGACATCCCAAGAGATTCTAAGTCGCGTAAGCGCCGAGGAATGGGACAAAGATTGGGCAGAATGGGCAATAGAGAATGAGCGTGGCACACTTAACGCATTCCGTACAAGCAGCACAATACCAAATCCTCGACAGCCGACTTCCTTAGATGAAGACCGCGACTTGATTGATGTTGTCTTTACGTTTGAACGTTTAATTGACCGAGACGACTTGGCGGAGGGTATTTACCTCACAGTCTGGAGTCCCGAGTTTGGTGATAGCGATGGGCAAGTCCCTCCATTCGCCAAGCGCACGCTACTTAGTGGCTTGCGCCAATTACCCTTTGTCGTGCAGTCTCGTAGTTACGATGCACGCACATTATACAGCGCACCGACTGTTCCTGAGCTGCTGAAGGCAAGCCAGAAGAACCAAAAGGTTCTCAGAGACGCAAACATGGATAACTCAGCTTACGAGGTGAGTCCCTCATTGCTTGCGCCGCCAACGTGGGATCATGGTCGTCCAGGACCAGGTGGCGTATATGCTACCCGAACTGGTCAAGCACCTTCATATCTACAACGTAACACGAACTTCGGAGCTGTATTTAATTTAGAAAAAGAAATTGTATCTGAGGCAGATCGATTGATTGGGCATGACCCACAAGATCCAACTTCAATTCAAATGCAAACTGCTTCTATCAATCGTCACCTAAGCTTTGCTCAAGACGTGTTGAAATTAACATACGAAATGTATAAGCTCAAGGGTCCAGAAGAATTATTTTTCCGCATAACTGGTCGCCCAGAACCCATTCAATTTGTTAAGGATTCTGAAGAAACAGAGATGGATATTAGTGTAAGCTTTAATACATTGTATGATGATCCAGAAAAAATGGAAAAAATGTCACGCACTATTATTCAAGCAGCACAACTAGATACATCTGGTCGTGTAAACAATGAAGCTGTTGTAGACTTTTTACTTTCGATGGCTGACCCAATGGCTGCTGAAACTATTTTGTTACCAGCAGAAGTTGGCACTGACAAAATTAAGAACGAAACACTATCTGATATTGCTCAAATGTCTGCTGGTATTGCTCGCGCACCTGCCCCAAATGCTGCTGAACTACGTATGCAAGTCGTCGGAGAGTATGAGGGAGAGCAACAACAAATTCAACAGTCTGGACAAGTTGAATCTATTTTGTTTAGCAATCCTCAATTTATGTTCCTTCTTGGAGAATACAAGAAGCAGCTTGAGATGGCAATTGCACAAAAGAAAAACGGCACTGAGTTTGGTATCTACGGAACCGAAGCAGCAAGTGTTGGCAATATGGAAACCCAGAACTTAGAATCAAACGCATAATCGTGAACTTTACTGAATTTAAAAAACATCTTAACGATAATCCAGAAATTGGTCGCTGCCTCTATGAGTATTTAGAGGATCGTCGCGATCAAATGCTTTCACAGCCATGGTATTCTCCCGACAAATATTTAGGAAACCGATGCCAGACAGTTGCTCAATTCCTTACAGCAGATTTGATGGAAGAATTTAATTTTAAAAAATACTCCCGCAAAGATTAGTGCTGGGAGGACTTATGATATAATTTCACTAACAGCCTCCGCCTTGGCTGATTAACAATAGGTAGATATGACAGATACACTAGAAGCGGACATCCCTGATTCCGAAGAAGCAATTCAGGAGACTAAAACACCAGAGCAGCGCCGACAAGACCTCTTACAAGAGCGAATCGACAAAGCAACTGGTTTAAAAGACGAGCCAGAGCCAGAAACTCCCGAAACCGAAGACGAAGAGGACGACGAAGAAGAAGTCGAAACCCCTGAAGTCGATGAGGAAGAAGAAGAAGAAAGCGATGATGAGTCAGACGTTCCTTCAGATGATGGAGGATTTGACATTGAGGATCTAAACGAGGAAGAGCTAGAAGCACTTACACAGCAAGTATCGGCAAAAGCAGGGAAAGCCCTGACTAAAGCTCGCTTGCAGGACAAAGAGCGGAAGGCAGAGATTGAGAGGCTACAAGAACAAGTGCAGGAATTATCTGCAAATGTTGTTACAAGTGACAATCCATTTGCTAACATTAGATCAGTAGAGAATGCAGATCAAGCAATCAAGCAAACCGAGGTCAACATTAAAGGTTGGAATCGCAAGCTAATTACTGATCGGGTGGAACGATATAACGAACAGACTGGTGAAGACGAGTCTGGGGTTATGTTTGGAAACCAGTTTATGTCTGTAGATCAATTACTCAATGCCATTGACAGGGAAGAGGAGAAACTAGAGCCATTACGTAGTCGCAGGTCGGAGATCAAAAAAGTCTCAGAAACGCTTGGGGATACAGATGGTGTCATCGGAGAAGTCCGTGGCAAACTAGGGATCGAAGACGACTCAGACGAAGCTAAGGAGTATGAAGCTCTTTTGTCTAACCCAAAGTTTGAGTTGGTTAAGAACATCCTCCCAGAGTATGCAAAGGAGCTAATTGAGATCCTTGGTCGTGCGGCAGTAACTAAAGTGCCAGAGACTAAGACATTCAGCAAGAAGCTTAAACGCAAGGCTCCCAAGTCCAAGACAGAGAACGTTTCATTAGATACAAAGGCTGCTCGTGAACCAAAACGATCGAACAGTGTTAGTGTAAAAGTCAAGAAACTGCAAAAGATCATCAGTGATCCGAGGCAAACAATCGCTGCTCGGCGCGACGCTGACCAGCAAATTAGAATCTTAAATAGAAGTTAAAATTATGGCACAAACATATTCAAGTACAGTCGGTAATCGCGAGTCTCTCCGCCAAACAGCGGAACTCCTTGCAGCCGACATTACCCCAGTAACAGGCTTGCTGAATCACACAGCAACCAAAAACAAGCGCCCTCGCTGTCTCATGGACAAGCTGAAGGCTGTAGAAAATACACCGCACGTTGAAGGCAATGACACAAACGCAGGTCGTGACGCATTCTCGCAAGTTCGTGAGTTTGAAGGTCAAGCCCAGCGCACAGTTGTTGAGTACGCAGTATCGAAAGAGCAGGAGCAAGAAGACTCCGCTGTTATCTCTAACATGATCAAAGCAGCCGACAAGTCTGCAATTGAAGTTGCTATTGACAAAGAGTTTGTCATTTGCGGTGATCAAGACAAGACAGCAGACGTTCCAGGCACAACTGGTGGGGCAACTCACGGTCTAGGCGCTCTCATTAACAACACTGCCGCAACTGGCGTAGACGCACTCTACGTAACTCCAGCAGCATCCATCTACGGTGGCCTCAAGGCTGACTACGATGATGCAGCAATGGGCGCACAGATTGCTTCGATGTGGAGCCAAGATACAACCATGCAGGATCTTTGGTTGGTCGCTGGTCCAGGTCTTCGCGAGCATATCGTTGCTTCGTTCACACGCACCGCTGGTGCAGCATCTCAGGTTGACTACAACGTGAATGGTACTACTACTATCCCTTGGATGGTTGAGATCATTGACTCTCAGTTCGGTCAAATCAAGATGAAGAGCGCAAATCCAAACTGTATGCCTTCCACAGACCGTGGTTACTTCGTAAACCCAAGCCTTCTTAGCGTTGCTGAGTACCAAGGTATTGAGTCCGAAAACTATCCTTTCTTGGGTGGCTCTTACAAGGGCGCAGTTGACACACGTTACGCACTAATGACCTCTGGACCTAATGGTCTTGGTAAGGTTCAGTTTAGCGACGAAGCGTAGTTAGTTGGTTAGTATTTCGGGAGCGTGTCAATTAAACTTGACGCGCTCCCTTTTACTTATATTTTAATTTAAAGGAATAATAAAATTATGTACAAAAACAAAGTAAAGTGCAATCACAAGGGAAGTACGGAAAATAAAGGAACAACAAGTTCAACTAAAAAGAAGTATTAGTATATGCGGAAGATATTAACAGACGATGAATTAACAGCACTAGCGGCAAAGATGGAACTTCGTCGTCAATGGTTAATGTCTCCAGCAGGAAGAGCGCGTCGCGATGAAGTAATGCGCCAATACATGAAGAAAACATACAGTGGCAACACGCAGAGTCAGAACAAGGTTTTGAACTTTGCTGGTTGCTACGATGTTTTTGAACAGAAGGAGATGGAGTACGAATGTAAAGCCATAGATGGCACAGACTTTGTGAATCCAGACTACCTAAAATTTAAACAGAAAGACTTCAAGGAACGTGGTCTAACAGGAGATTGGCTTAACTAATGGCACAACAAACACGCACATGGGCAGAAGTAGTTGGGCTAACTCAAGCACGAGCTGGGGCAGCATTTTCTTCGGGAACTGAGCTGACCAACATTGGCTTCTTGCTAAACTCAGCAGCTCGCACAATATATGACGAATCCCGATACTGGGAACGTTTCCTAGTAGTTGAGCCTCGCACAGTAAAGCGTGGTTACATTTCTCTTACCGAAAACAGTATAAACGTATATGGTTGCGGAATAGAGTCTGTTAATGGACTTTATACGCTGTCTGCCGATGAATTTGAAAATCACACCGTGTGGGAACTTACAACGGGTGATAAACCTTATTACATTCGACGAGAAACGCACAACGAAAATAACGCATGGCACATTGTTCAAGCTGATAGTGCAACTCAAGTTATAGCTAATGAGTATTTGTACTCAGACGGGCATGACGGAAATGCGCCTACCGAATCTAATTGGTCAGTTGATATTGATGGTGTCGCGCCCACCCCTATAACTCAAGCATTGTCAGAAATTGGTGAAGCCATTGGATACTGGGGTTCAGCTAAATGGGAAGGCAACGACCCAATTAGTTTAACAGCATACCCAGACAGCAATGGCATTCGCGTAGCAAGCAATGTTACGGGAACAGTTTATGTAGCATACAAGAAGGCTTGGTCAGACACATACGGCAACGGAGAGTCTGGCACACTAGCAACAGTTCCGTCTGAGTGGGCGGAGTTTATGGCGTATGACGCTGCACGCTCATACAGAGCCTCACAGGACAGCGAGAGTGGATTTAACCCCATTGCCCTACGTGACGTAAATAACGCCCTTGAGCGGGCGCTTATGAAGCCTAGCAGGGAAGGTGCTATTGCAGCATTGACCAACCAACTTAAAACTCAATACAGCACAGACAACAGCGTATAATGGCACACTTTAGATTCAGGCGATCCTTTGGTAGTGTCGGCACACGAAGGTTTCGTGGCGCTCGACCCGATGCAACCCCAGTAGTTTCAGGAAACAGCGTATAATGGCACATTTTAGATTTAGACGATCCTTTGGCAATGTTGGCACACGTAGATTTCGTGGCGCTCGACCAGATGCAACCCTAGGAATTTACAACTATTTACGACCAGATGGTCTTTCGCTATATCGAAGGCCAGACGGCACATCATTATATAAACGACCACTAGGATCTTAACTCCACAATATCATGGCAGACTTTACAGTATCAACGGATATAGACACTCTACTACTGAGTGCCTCTAACGCAGAAGCTAGGAATAATCTCCTAGATACTAATTCAATAATCATCTGCAACGATGGCGACAACATCCAAGACAAGTATGACGAAGCGGTAGCATTGGCAACTGGTGGCTTGTATGGCTATGCTGATTTGATTGTCATGTCTGGGTCTTATGGGCGTGGAGGGCTCACGCACGCTATTATTGGAACAGGTAATAACAATGTTTCAATTATTGGTGTTGGCGATCGTGATCACATTGAGATTGATGGCATTCTCCTTGATCAGAATTATGGATTAATTACGAATGTTAAGTCAAATATATCAATAACTAGCAATTATGCTGACATCAAGGGCGTAAAATCTGTATCATATTTTTATATGCTTGAGAATTATGCAGACATAATTGATTGTTCAGCCCCAAAATTTGTAAGATTATTTGAAAATTATGGTTTGGTTGAAGGATGCGAAAGCACTGGCTCAGACGGAGCATTCGGCGGTTTAATTGGGTCATTTAATTACGGCACAATTAAAAACTGCACAGCAAAAGGATTTGAATCGTTTGGTCAACAAGGTCCACTTGGAGTAACTGAAAACTGCACTGGTGTAGATAGAGCATTTGCAGGATCTGCCAGCAACCTAGATTTCTCTGGTGGTCTAAGTGTTCAAGGCACATACAAAAACTGTGTTGCGGGGAATTTGTCGTTTTTTGGACATAATACTACGACAAATGGCGTAAAAACAGTAGAGGCAACTTATATAAACTGCACTGCTGCTGCTAATTCTTTTGGATTCGTAAACACTGTAGGTGCTGAAACTCACTTTTCTGGGAAGGCAATTGGTTGCACTTCTGGAAACAATGGATTCTTTAATTCAGTAAATGGAAACACGAAAATTTTAAATGGAGCAATCCTCGAAAACTGCATTGGAGGTGCTAATAGTTTTGCCAAAGCAGTTTCAAGCGACAATGAGGGAGTTATTCTGCGTTGCAGAACAGGGACTTTTGGAAGTTCTGCATTTTCAGTAACTGGAACTGGCAAAGTTCGCCTTTGCTTGGATGGAAATTATGGCGAAGTAAACCTAGGATAATATGGAAAACAAAATATTACATTTAAAAGACTCAGTCTGGATGCTATCGCAGCCAAGTCCAATGCCTCAAGAGCTAAAGGATTTGATATACGATGAGAATGCTGACGAGCAAGAAAAAGCCGCAGCAATCAATGCTTGGAAAGATAGTCAATATTCTACAGCGGATGCAGCAGACGCAGAAGCGGCACAAGCTATTTACGACGAAAAGAAAATGGAGGGTAACAACCTTATTTCTGCAACAGTCTTTCTACCTAGTGGCAATGGCATTATCAATTGCCGTCAACCCGAAACTCTGGAACACTGCCAGATTCGCTTTTAATGAATGATCAATTGTTAGAACATTTTAAAATATGGGGAACACTGGGTGTTGCTCAAATGGCAGCATCAATGCCAAGCACAAACGAACTTGCCAGCACATTTGCTTATTTGTGCGGCGGTCTTGCATCATTGGCAATTGCTTGGTGGCACATCTTTAAAAAGTAAAAACATTATGACACCAGAACTATTAGCAATGCTCGGAGGCGGCGTAAGTGGCTTTGTGATGAAGATGATAGCGGCACAGGCTGACAATCAGGCTCGTCTCTTTGAGCGTATGATTGCCCGTCAGACAATAGCGGACGAATCAGCAGATAAGGCAGCAGCTCGTGGTGGTGTATATATGCGTCGTGCTATTACGGCGGCAGTTATCTTTGCCATTGTAATAGCCCCATTTGTCTTCGCATTCACGGACATAGGTGTTAGTATTCAAACAGAATCCAAAGGCTTTCTAGGGCTATTCAAGCGCCTAGAATGGTCCACTGTACAGGGGTTTGTGATACTACCAGAGATACGCCAGACAGCATTAGCCATTGTAGGGTTCTACTTTGGTTCATCCCAAGTCAAATAAATGAAGAAAAAACATAAAAGTTCAAAGGGTGGTCTTACCGCCGCTGGAAGGGCGCACTTCAAAAAGAAAACTGGGGCTAATTTAAAAGCCCCAGTAACTGAATCTAAGCCTACGGGAAAACGGAAAGCTCGAAAGAAGTCATTCTGCGCTAGAATGTCTGGGGTCAAGGGACCAATGAAGGATTCTAAGGGTAAGCCAACCCGTAAGTCACTTGCACTTAAAAGATGGAAATGTTAAATTAATTTAAATCAATATGTCTACAACAACAATTACAGGTACAATTAACGGGGTAAATAATACAGCCCTTGCCAACAAGTGGATTACTTTCCGACTAGTTCAGCTCGGCACAGACTCAGGGGCGACTGCAACAGTAGCACAAAGCGTAGACTCGGTTCAGACGGATGCTAACGGCGACTTCTCGATTGACGTATGGAACAACGGCGACAGCGGCAAGCCAAGTATTCTTGAGATTACAGTGGAAGGCTCAAAAGCTGAAAACGTAATCATTCCTGCTGGAACAGCAAGTATTGAGCTTTGGGATCTGATTGAAAACTATCAAGCCGACGGAAGCACTAGCGAGCAAGTACCCGTAGTATCAGATTTATTCCTTCGCAAGTCTACCAACTTGAGTGATCTAGGTGACGCAACTACAGCACGAACAAACCTTGGTGTTAAAATTGGAACAGACGTACAAGCCCACAGCGCAACTTTAGATGCAACGACAGCATCATTCACTACGGCAGACGAAACTAAGCTTGACGGCATTGAAGCATTAGCTGACGTAACCGACGCAACGAACATTGCAGCCAGCGGGGGTTATGTAGCTGGAGGAACTGACGTAGCATTGACGGACGGTGGTACTGGAGCATCAGATGCGCCAACAGCTCGCACAAACTTGGGTTTAGTAATTGGTTCGGATGTCCAAGCCCACAGCGCAGTCTTAGATGCAACAACAGCAAGCTTTACTGCGGCAGATGAAACTAAGCTTGATGGCATTGAGGCACTTGCTGACGTAACAGACGCAACAAATATTGCTGCAAGCGGGGGATATGTGGAAGGAGGAACAGACGTGGCATTAACAGATGGTGGCACTGGGGCAAGTGATGCGCCAACAGCTCGCACAAATCTGGGCGTTCCGTCAACTGCTGAAGCTCTTCTTGTTGCAAATAATCTATCTGAAGTTGATCCAGCAATAGCTAGGGCAAACTTGGGGGTTCCATCGAGCCAGGAGGGTCTTGCAGCCGCAAATAATCTATCCGAACTTACGCCCACAGCATCTACAGCAAGAACAAATATAGATGTTCCGTCAAATTCGGAAGCAGTCCTTGTGGCAAACAACCTGAGCGATGTTGACCCAGTGACAGCTAGGGCAAACCTTGGAGTTCCATCTACCCAGGAAGGACTTTCTGCTGCAAACAACTTGTCTGAACTTACGCCCACTTCATCTACGGCACGTACAAATCTTGGCGTTGCAATTGGCTCAGATGTCCAAGCCCATAGCGCAGTCCTTGACGCAACTGACGCAAGCTTTACAATAGCCAAAGACGCTGCAATATCAGCAAATACAGCAAACATTGCCTCTAACGACGCGGACATAGTAACCCTTACTGGGTCGGTGGTCCAGAATCAGGCGGACATTACAACAAATGCTTCAGACATTACAACCAATTCGGCGGCCATTGCACTTAATACTGCCAAGGTTACAAACGCCACCCACACTGGCGACGTTACTGGGGATACTGTATTAACAATTGCCCCATCGGCAGTAGATCTTCCAATGCTATCAGCAACTGGAACGCCCGACGCAACAAGCTTTCTTCGCGGAGACAATACATGGTCAGCGCCAATTTCTACTGGCGATGTTGGCACTGATGCCATCTGGGACGCAAAAGGCGATTTAGCTGGAGCCACTGGACCAAACGCAGCAACAAGACTGCCGTTGGGTGCTGACCTGCAAGTTCTTACGGTTAATAGCGCAGAAGCCACTGGCATGGAGTGGAAATCACTTCCATCGGGAACTGGTGGCGTAGCCACTGATCCAGTTTGGGATGCCAAGGGAGACATTGCTGGTGGCACTGGTTTGGATACTGCCGCTCGACTAGCGGTCGGAACCAACGCACAGGTCTTAACTGCCGATAGTGCAGAAGCCACTGGAATGAAATGGTCAACACCAGAAACCGTAGCTACCGATTCTATCTGGGACGCAAAAGGCGACCTGGCTGCTGGAACTGGCGCAGATGCGTCAGCTAGACTAGCGGTCGGAAACAACAATAGCGTTCTCACCGCTGATAGCAACGCTGCCACTGGAATGAAATGGGCAACTGTACAGCCCAGCGATGAAGATTTACTGGGAACATACCCATATACGACGTATTTTAGCAGTACTGGAAGTGACACAAACAACCGAACTGTTATTGATAATTTTTTTAACGGTCAGAATATGGATCTTAAAAGCATTTATATTGGATCAAATGCAACTGAGATTGCGGATGGTGCTTTTTTTGGTCAGGGCGTATTAACAGGCGCTGGTTTAATTGGCCGCTTTGTTATCCCACGAAGCATAACTAGGGTTGGGGATTCTGCCTTTAGAAGCTGCAATAACATTGAAGAAATGATTATTGGCAGCGGGGTATCTATCATTGGAGATAGTGCTTTTTCGTCGATGTCTGATTTGTATTACGTTAGGTTCTTTTCGATGGTTGCTCCAACGATAGAACCTGGAGGGGTCGATATGTTTGACGCAACACCACTACTTACTCAAATTAATGTTCCCATTGGAGCCACTGGATATGGAAGCTCATACGGGGGCAAGCCAGTCGTTTACGTTTAGCCCGATCCCCCCCCCCCCGCTACAGTTAATTAAGTTTTATAATACAATATGTCAAATCAAGGCACAATCAGACTAAAAGTCACCAACGGCACACCTGCAATTGAAAAGTTGTGGAATGGGCGCTTCAAGCTAGAGTTTTTTTGTGACAATAACAGTCCCAAGGAGGATTGGTACTATGATAACATTGGTGCTATACTACCAGATTATGGTATTTTGCAAGAAGCTAACTTTGGGTCTGGCGTAAATGAAGACTGGGAAGCAATCCCAAGTTCCGTCTACCCAGATATGCGATTGGTTCTTGCCGAGTACCCATACAATGTCCGAGCTGGCAAGCACTACGTTAAGCTCACCTACGAGACGCTCACATCCTCTTGGGTAGAAGAGAAGGACGAAGATACCGATTACGAGCTAAACGGCTTAAAGAGGGTCTTACGCACCTTCGTTGCCCTTCCAGACACCGCATACGATAAGGTTGTTGGAACTAGCACAATTGACAGCAATGGCACTACCTTGTATCTCGGTAGCTTTAAGATTGAAGAGACTGATGCAAAATGGTCGCTGAGTGAAGTATGGCTTGAGGCTGGAGAGTTAAGCCGCGAGGAGAACTCCGAAGACGCTAAGGGGTCTATTAGCATTACTCAAATCGGTGGATGCCCAACAGCACCAGAGGGCTATACGGTTGTCAACGAAAGCAAAAACAACACCCAAGGATTTGAGACCTGCTCACGCACATTCTACAAGGATGACTCCGAGCTGTCTCGCAGTAACGATTACGTCGGCTCTCAGCTTGCGGAAAGCATCGAAGTATTTAGCCCAACAGTAGCACCTACACCAACAAATGGAACAGCAGTTCTAGGCAGTAAGTCTACATCAAACGTAGATGGTATCCCAACAACCCGATACACATTTCTTTTCCCATCAATTCTAAGCGAATCAATTGATAAGGTTGGATCACAGTTGGCGATTACCGTAGAAGCATTTAATGAAACCCCAGAAACACCCGCTGGATATGTAATTGCCAGCGAACAAGCATCTGATGTCGAGGGCATACCGACAACTCGTTATACCTTCCTCCGTCCCAGTGTCCTTAGTCGATCAGAAGACAAGATCGGGTCACAACTTGCTATTGTTATTGAGGCATTCAGTGAGGTTCCAAAAACTCCAACCAACTATGTCCTCGCAAATAAGCAAATCTCTGAATTTGAGGGGATTAAAACTAATCGCTATACGTTCCTAAAGCCATCAATCCTGTCACGTTCAGAAGACAAAGTAGGGTCACAGCTTGCTATTACAATAGAGGCTTTTAGTGAGGTTCCAGAAACCCCCACTAATTATTCTCTGGCTAACAAGCAAGTTTCAGATGTAGCGGGTATACCCACTACAAGATATACTTTCCTAAAACCAAGTATCCTTAACAAATCGTCAGATAAGGTTGGGTCGCAACTTGCCATTACTATTGAGGCATTTGAAGAAATACCCGAAACACCGACCGACTACTCTTTAGCTAACACGCAAGAATCGGACTATGAAGGGATTAAGACTAGCAGATATACGTTTTTAAAACCAAGCATCTTGTCGCGGTCTGAGGATATGGTAGGGTCGCAGCTTGCTATTACAATAGAAGCATTTGAAGAAATACCCGACACACCCACTAATTACGTCCTTGCAAGTAAGCAAGTGTCAGACTTTGAGGGAATTAAGACTAATCGATATACTTTCTTAAAAGAAAACGTAGAGTTGTCTAGGTCTGAAGATAGGGTTGGCAGTCAATTAGCAATTATAGTTGAACAGTTTGCTGGTATCCCCGATACACCTGCTGAATATACAATCGCTAACGAACAGATATCTGATGTCGAGGGAATACCAACAACTCGCTATACCTTTCTTAAAAGCGATGTAGAGTTGTCCAGAAGCGAAGATAAGGTTGGGTCGCAACTTGCAATCATAATTGAGCAGTTTGATGGTATTCCTAATAGACCCGCTAACTATTCAGTTGCCAACAAACAAATTTCTGATTTTGAGGGTATTCCAACAAATAGATACACTTTTCTAAAACCAAGCATTCTTACAAAAACTGAAGACAAGGTGGGGTCGCAACTTGCAATTGCCATTGAAGCGTTTGGGGAAGTTCCCGCAACGCCCGCTGGATACTCCGTTGCTAGCATTCGAGAATCCGACGTTGAAGGTATTCCTACAAAGAGATACACGTTTTTAAAGCCATCCGTTCTCAGCAGGACGGAAATTAATGATGGCTCTCGAATGGCAATTATAGTTGAGGCATTTAATGAAGTTCCAACGGCAGCAGGTGGATATGCACTTGCAAATAAACAAATTTCAGACTTTGAGGGAATACCAACAAATAGATACACATTTATTAAGACAGGGCTGCTTTCGGAGTCATTTCAAACACTATCTGATGGATTGACCAGAACCACCCAGACTTGGCTTGGAGTTGCTGAAGCTTCTAGCGGGGGTATTCTTACTGGAGAAACCATTGGAAATTACCAAGGGATTCAGACTGTTACTCGCGAATATACGGAGATTCCCAGCGGTGGCTTCAGTTATAATTCAACGGTTCCATTTACCATCCCAGGGATTGTTTCAACCGAAAAACAAGACATCGGTGGAGGAAAGAACTTAATACTGGTTACAACTCCGCCCGTCCAAACAACTTGCGTTGCAACGGTTGATGTTTCGTATTCAACGAATGGAAATGCTGGTACAAGTGGTTTATATCAGCCTGATTCTTGGGCAACCTCGATTGTGAGTGGTATTGGTTACAATTATAGACCAATATCTTACACCAACTCAATGGCTAATTACATTAGAGATGGCGCTGGTGATACAATTATTAGAAATCAAGATGGGGGACCATCCGATCCCCCACAGGCACTCATGGGGCAGTTTCTTTACATTAATGTAACGGGTAGAATTGAATTAACTGGACCAACTGCTGATCCCGCTGGGTCTACACAGTTGCTTAGTGTGAGCGTTGACCCTGCATTTGTCAGTAAATCTGGGACTCAGTATTACAAGCACACTAGTGTTACCGCTCAAATTCCATCCAGAGGTTAATTTATGTCAAATTTATCACAAGACGACCTGCTGTACGGAACCACTAGGCGACTCGTTCCAGATAGTGTTTATAGCGTTGGAGAAAGTGGTGAGTTTAATCTTCAGCCAGCCAGCAGCAGCTCGGTCATGACAATGACCAACTTTACTGGAGAGGATTCAGGGGGCACTGATTGCGAGGAATGTGAGGACGCCTTAGAAAATTGCATAGAAGACAAGTCAGAGTTAATCAACGACTTAAATACGTGTAACACTTACCTGGAAACCTGCAACACTGCCCTGGAAACCTGCAACACAGAACTTGCCGCAGCCAATCAAACAATTAATTGCCTAGAAGAATTACTAACACCTGAAACATTAGGTGGAGCAGGCAGTTGGGAACATTCCACAACATCACTCAAGCCAGCCTACCCCTTTGATCCAATTTCTTGCACGGCTAACTTGAAAAGCAACATAAGCGCAGAGGCAGTCGGAATGAACGGATCAAACGTCACTATTAAATGGACCAGAGTAAATAATGATCCAGCTTGCCAAGCCTCTGGGTCAATTACTTGGATTATATCACCTAACCGAAGCGGAACTCCAAATTACGGACCATCTTGGAGTGGAAACAGGGGAGACACCACAGTAGTCAATAAAGATTATGCCGCTGGAACGTATTATATTTATGCTTACGGAGGTAATTTGGACGCCAACGTAAATGGTGAGCAATACCAAGCCAAGGGAACTTTTGTAGTCAGCACGTCAGGGGCAGGCGAGCCGAATATTGAAAGGACATTTGAGGTCACTAATACTGTCGTGGAAGGCGAGGAACTACCATGCGTCTAACACAGCCAGAGCCAAAGCCAGAAGTTTAGCATGAAAATCAGAAATTACACAATAAATACTAAGACTGGACTTGGAGACAAGGTTCACGCGGTTGCTAAACCAATAGCAGGAGCAATTGACAAGGCACTAGGAACAAACATCAAAGAATGCAGTGCCTGTGCTAGACGCAGAGAGAAACTAAACAACCTATTTAACAAAGACACTTGACTTCGTAGTTATACTGAAGCTCAGAACTAATAACACACAAACATTATGGCAGTAACAGAATTTTTAGAAGCAGTTGACAAGAAGAAGAAAGAGGAGGAAGCGGAAGTGTCTGCGGCTCCTGTTTCGGAGGAAGTAGTTCCAGAAGCACCTAGCTTGTTTGGGACACCAGCGCCAATGGAATCCGTCGTGGACACGGTCGATCAGGTGGCAGTTCAAAGCCCATTCTCGCAAACAGCGGCAGCAGCAACCAACCCAGTAGCAGCAGCGGTTGACTTGATGGCACAGCCAGACGTATTGGCGCCAGCACCTACTGTTCAAGCACCAGCCGTTCAAGCACTATCAGGGAAAGGAACAGTGTTAGCGACACCCGAAGCACCTACAGCAGCACCAGAGGTAAAGGATCCAGGAATAATGGACACAATAACTAAAAACCTTGCGGCATCAAAACTTGGTAAATTTTTGGGCGGAATGACAACATACGATGTTAGTCCAGGTGGAGACGTAGTGTATGGCTCTGGAACTCCAGTGTTTCCCAGCCTAGCGGAGAAGACAAAAACTCCAGCGTACGGCGCAAGTAATATCCCTGTACCAACACCAGAAGTAGCACCAGCAGTTGAAATGGCAAC
>Ga0209094_1000875_pt1 | contig 19846 bp, 18 predicted proteins | sample COGITO_mtgs_1004_2_FD_184790 | JGI IMG/M metagenome (GOLD analysis project Ga0209094, IMG submission 184790) | Pelagic marine microbial communities from North Sea - COGITO_mtgs_100430 (SPAdes) (version 2) | ecosystem: Environmental > Aquatic > Marine > Epipelagic ...
CTGAAGCTTCCCATAACCGGCATAAATCATAATAGGGGCTAAAAACACCCGTATTAACAGTAAAGGGAGCCCATCAAAACCGCTAAATTTTTCTACCAAAGCATCGAATGCACGCATAGTCATTTAACCTTTTCTGTCGCTATCATGAGTGTTGTTTTGCCGTTTATGAACGGTCTTGAGACAAACGCACAATAGCAAAGTTGCGCCAATTTGGGAGATTAAGCACACCAAAAAGCGTTTATTGGCTTAAAAAAACAATTATTCGCCTTGGTTTAACTTAATTAACCGTATCGGGCTGGTCAAATACCATACAAAAAAGCTAGAATAACGAATTGTGAACGAGTGCATAGCCGAAGTAAGCGCTAAGTCTCAACAACAGTAAAAGAAAACAGGTCGCCAAGCACTGAAAAACAGCTCTTTTAGTGCATTGCACCGTATAAGTATTTAATAGCTTAGCAATAAAAAATAATAAAAATACATTAAATACAATGGCTTACAACCCATAAAGCGATCATTAACAGGTAATATTCAATAATGGAATTGGAATCAAGAGCAATACAAGCAAACACAGAGGGCCTGAACCCCTCTCTCGCCATTGCTGTGCTGTCCGATGATGCCAATACCATTTCACTGATCAAACACTTGTTAGCCATGAGCAAGCAGGTGCGCTTTGATATGAATGTCGTTTCCAGCGCTTATTTTAATGCTAGCCAGCTTTATGATGCCGATCTTATTTTGCTTGATCGTGAGTTTGGCCAACGCCCTTATAGCCATACTGTAAGCGATTTAGCGCAAGCCAGAACCGATAAACGACTACCCGCTATTATCGTGTTGTTAGATGAAGACTTTTTAGCCGATGATCTTAGCCATATTGCCGCATCGGTTAAAACCGGAGTAGACGATTTTATTCTCAGCTCTGAGTTATCACTAAAAAGAATTTTACAACTCATTAACGTAAAGAGCTTGGCACCGAAAGCAGCTGTGACTACGAAGCCAAGCCAGCACTTTACACACGCTCCCTCTACTCCGTCTATGTCTATTCCTACGCCACCAATATCTGCGCCTGCCGCACCCATTATTGAGCGAGAGACAACGGTGAGCCAAGCCGCTTCACAGAGTACAGCTGTTGAGAGCTCTTACGATGAGCCTCTTCAGCCGCAATCGCAATTAGTGCATCTACTCAGCATTGATCTTGAAAATCGTCGCATTCATTTAAGCCAAAATGACAATAGCATTTTAATGGATGAAGCCGATGCGATTGTCACAATTGAAGAGTGGCTACAATTACTGGATGCCGAAGGGGCAAAAAGTTTTAACCATATGCTGGAGCGCGCCAGTGAATTTTTAGCAGTACCTAAATCTATTAGCTGTACCGTTAAATCTAAAACCGGCATCGTTTATCCGGCGGATATTACCGAAATTCAAATCAAAGAAAATGGCCAAGGCCGAGTTGTTGGTATCAATGCGCAAATATTAATTGGCACCAATATTATTGCATCAGTTTCGGGAGTGCATACACCTTATGCCGGCTTTGATAATTTAGATGATATTGCCAGCACCCCCATGGTCGACAAAGTTTGGATGAACATCGCTGAATCTTTGCCGATGATGTGCATGGTGCTAGATCAAAATGGCTACATCGTCAGAGTCATTAATAGCGATCGTTCAAGCACGCATTATTTTCCTGAAGCGCATGTAGGGCAAACCTTAAAAGACGTTTTCGGTATCGACTCACTCGATAATTATGTTGAGTCAATTAACAAAACATTGAATACCGGTAAAGCGCATCAACAAACCATTGCTTACTCTAGCCTTAATGGCGCGCGCTGGTTTGATACGTTTATTACTAAAATGCGTGGCGATTTAGGTATTTCTCGCCAAGTGGTTTGGACCGCTTTTGATGCAACTGCCGGTCGACAAGCGTATCAAGAATTACTTAAAAATCATGACACGCTCACCGACACCTTAAATGATGCTCCGGTTATCTTTTGTCAAAAAGATGCCGATGGACGCTACCAACGCGTTAATCGTACTTTTTGCGAAACCTTTAATGTGCGCGCCGAAGTGGTCGCTGGCCGTAATGATCAAGATATTTTTAGCGGCAACACTTTAGCGCAAATTACTCAGCAAGATCGTACACTCGCAGAACAAGGCGGCGACGCTAGCTTTATTCAAAGCGACACCATCAACGGCAAAGCCATTGCTATACAGTGGCATAAATTTGCACTCAAAGGCCACTCAAGCAATAAAGTTGAATCAGTTGCCGCTTTTGGGTTTGTCTCGGATGACATTCAAGCGCCCGAATCGTTAGCCGCGCCAACGCCTGCAAGCCATACGAATATCGAAGATGAGACTTTAACGGCAACAATGGCAGAGCCTAGCGGCGCCATTGGGCAAGACGCCAAAGCCATTATTAAAAATATTGTGAGCTATACCGAAATAGCGATTTCACAAAAGGCTCCCGGTCGAGAAAATCGTGTTATTGAGTATCTAAACCAAGTGGCTAATGCCAGCGAACGTGCAAGAGATCTTATTATTGAAGCATCCAGTCAAAGCGATGATAACAGCGACAAACAAAGCATTGAACTTAAGCCACTGGTTAGAGATATTGTTCATATGCTCAAACCCACATTGCCTACGTCAATAAATTTTCAAACCGATCTAGAAAGCGCCTATGGTAAAGCGCTCGTTTCACCCGTACGTTTTCAACGTATTGTGATGCAACTATTAATTAGCGCAAGAGACAGTGCGACCGACCAAAAAAATAACTCAGATCGCAATAATATTTTGCTGTCTTTGAAAAACCAGCACTACCAAGACCAAACATGCACTGCTTGTAATGAAGCACTCAGTGGCGATTATATTGCCTTAGAAGTTAAAACGACTAGCGGCAGCCTTAATGCCGACGATGTGAAAAAGATGGTTGCCGCCGCCACAAAAATTAAAAGCCAAGCATCTGAATCAAAACAAAAAAGTAATAATATTATTGTAATGGCGCACGATAACGACGGACACGTTTTGATTGAATATGATCAAGAAACCATCACGCTTAAGCTACTATTTAAGCAGATGGCTGGAAAAACTGGCAATGATGATGATAACAACAACCGCAATCATCTGACCAATAAAGACGTTACTAGCCTTTCTAACTTGTAGAAAAAGTATTTTTCTCATAAAATACTTTTCCCAAGAGTAGAGTGCTTTATGAAGCCGGTCTTACAGTCAATCTATGAAAAAATCATCGTCTATTAAGAACGCCAAACACCTTCCGCTACTGACGCTTGTCACTAGCAATCAAAACCTACAAGACGTATTACATTCATCAATAGATGCCCAGCGCTACCAATTACTCACCGCAAACACGGCGAGTGAAGGTCTTACTATTATTGATGGCCACCCACAAACTGACGGCTCTAAAAATACTGATGTCGCTAAAATAGCTTTAATTGATTTAATTCTTGAAGATATGGATGGACTATCATTTATTGAAGAACTTCGCGCGCGTCATAGAGGCTTACATATTATTGCTATTATGTGTAAAAAAGAATTAGCGGCTATCGATATGTCGGCTGAAAGTATTACATTAATGGCATCCAAATGCGGCGCGAATGCAGTTTTTACCGCGCCCTTTAATTTGGCTGAACTTCTCGCCACTATTGATCGTTTTCTTGAAGCATCTGCAGTCATCGACACAGCAAACGCTAACAAACCCGCAACCGTTTAAGCTTTTATCGCTGTCACAAATCGTGGCATGGCATTTAAATCATCGTGATCAATCACGCTACGATAGCCTTCGGCCTCTATCATTTTTATAATGGCTTCGCGTTGATCATAGCCATGTTCAATAATTAAATGACCACCACTTTTCAAACAATCTTTTGCCTGCCGACTAATTATTTGAATATCATCATAGCCAAAATCCTTACTGACTAATGCACTCAGCGGCTCAAAACGTACATCACCTTGTTGCAAATGCGGATCTTGTGCATCGATATACGGCGGGTTAGAAACCACTAAATCAAACGTATTTTTTTCCAGTGCCGACAACCAATCACCACGCAATAATGGCACTTCATGACAAACACCATTAGCCGCCAACTGCTGAGCATTTTGCTTTGCTACCGCAAGTGCGCCTTCAGAGTAATCACTAGCCACTATAAAATAATTCGGCTTCTCTGACGCCAACGCTAACGCAATCGCACCGCTGCCCGTGCCCAAATCAATGACACTGGCCTGCTCAGGCAAAGCCAACTGCAAAACATAGTCGATAATGGCTTCCGTTTCGGGACGAGGAATTAACACTCGTTCATCAACCGCTAACATTAATGACCAAAATTCTTTTTGACCTAATAAATAGGCGACAGGGATTCCTTCACAACGACGTTGCAGTAACTGATTAATAGCAGCTAACTGATCAGCATCAATAAGACATTCAGGATGAGAATATAAAAAACTGCGAGGTTTTTTTAACACCTGTAACACGAGCAACTCAGCATCAAGGCGAGCGCTGTCACTGTGTTGTGCAGAGGCAATCGCTTCGGCACTGTTACGAACAAGCTGATCGAGACGAATAGACATAGCGACTAATAATTCATAATAAAAAAAATGAACAGTGCTCGCTAACTATTTCATCGCTAGCGTTTATACAATTAATCATCACCAAGCTCAGATAATAAATCGGCCTGATATTCATTAATTAACGGCTGCACAACTTCACCGAGCTGACCTTCAATAATTTCATTTAACTTGTACAAGGTCAGATTAATTCGATGATCGGTTAAACGGCCCTGCGGAAAATTATACGTTCTGATGCGCTCAGAACGATCACCACTGCCCACTAAATTGCGACGTTCACTGGCTTGTGCTTGCGAGGCTTCATTGCGAGCAAAATCCATTAATCGCGCTTGCAACAATGACAATGCACGCGCTTTATTTTTATGCTGTGAACGCTCATCCTGACATTCAATCACCATACCCGAGGGTAAATGCGTAATTCGAATGGCCGAATCGGTTTTGTTAACGTGCTGACCACCTGCGCCCGATGCTCTAAAGGTATCAATGCGTAAATCGGCTTTGTTAATGTCAATCTCTTCTACTGCATCGGCCTCAGGCATAACAGCAACAGTACAGGCAGAAGTATGCACTCTACCCTGCGATTCTGTTTCAGGCACGCGCTGAACACGATGCGCGCCCGATTCAAATTTAAGATGACCGTAAACATCCTTGCCACTTACGCGCGATATCACTTCTTTATAACCGCCATGCTCACCTTGGCGCTCATTCAATATTTCAATAGACCAACCACGCGTTTCTGCATAGCGAGAATACATACGAAATAAATCACCTGCAAAAATAGCCGCTTCATCTCCACCGGTACCCGCTCGCACCTCAAGAAAAACGTTATTTTTATCATTAGGATCGCGCGGCAATAACAAACGCTGCAATTCAGCCTCAAAGGTTTCAATACTTTTTTTACTGCTGGCCAAATCTTCTGATGCCATTTGCCGCATTTCAGGGTCGTCATCTTTAAGCAGGCTTTCTGCTTCTGCCAATTCTTCCAGAGCATTGCGATAATCTTGGAAGCATTTAACAACCGGCTCAATCTCTGCATATTCTTGCGAGAAGGCCCGAAACTTTTTTTGATCGGCAATAGTTTCTTGATCACTTAGCAATGCAGCCAGCTCGTCATAGCGCTCACTGATTACATCTAACTTCATTAACAAACTGTCTTTCATTTATGGCTATCTCTTAGGCAAGTTTATTAACGGCTCACTTATCTGTATCGCGAAAAACACCGTCAATCATTTTATGCTTTACTATTACTTTTAGGGTCATCAGATTGAGAGGGCACACCCTCTAAACCAAACAGTTTTTTTGCCGATTCCAACAACGCTTTATTATTAACACCGGCAGCGCTGCGCATTTCAACGGTTGGCTGATGCATAATTTTTTGAGTTAACGCTCGGGCTAGCGAAGTTAATGCATCTTCGGCTGACTTACCCGCTTGGAGCAACTGCAACGCACGCTCTAATTCTTCATCGCGCAAGGCTTCTATATTATTTCGGTACGACACCACTAAATCGGTTGCACCGCGGCTACGTCGCCAAAGCACAAACTCATTAACACCCGCATCAATAATTTCTGTCGCCTTATCGGCTTCAGCAACACGCAAGCGAACATTATGATCAATGATGTCACGCAAATCATCGACGGTATACAAATACACATCGGGTAAGTCGGCGACTTGCGGTTCAATATCACGCGGCACAGCAATATCTACCATAAAAATAGGTCGGCGCTTGCGCGATTTTAACGCCGCCTCTACTGCCCCTTTACCTAATACCGGTAACTGACTGGCTGTTGAGCTAATTACAATATCAAAATCACTTAGCGCTTCAGGCACTTCCGATAACATAATCGCCTTAGCATTAAGTCGCCCTGCCAACGTCTGTGCGCGATCCAATGTACGGTTCGCAACCACGACGTTTTTTGCGCCAGAGTTCATTAAATGCTGAGCAACAAGCTCAATCGTATCGCCCGCCCCCACTAACAAAACAGCAACCGACGAGAGATCAGCGAAAATACGCTGTGCCAAAGTCACAGCAGCAAACGCCACTGATACTGGATTCTCACCAATGGCAGTATCACTGCGGACTTTTTTAGCGATGGCAAAAACACGTTGAAATGCTGGCTCTAATTCAACACCTATCGCATTGAGTTGACGAGAAACAGCATAAGAGGATTTCATTTGACCAAAAATTTGTGGCTCGCCCAGTATCATCGAGTCTAAACCGCCAGCCACTCGAATTAAGTGCTTTAGTGCTGCTTGATTCTCATAAATGTAAACATGCTCACTAAACTGCTCAACTGGCAATGATTTAAACTGCCCTAACCAAGCAATAACGGCTTCGGCCTTATGCTCAGTGCTCACAATTAACTCGGTTCGATTGCAAGTAGAAACAATAACCGCCTCGGCTGTACACTCAATGTCAGACTCCGCATTAGCCGCTGACAACCAGGCCAGTAAGCTCGGTAACGCGGTATGCATCACATCCGGCGCAAACGCCAGCTGCTCTCGCAGCTCAACGTTAGCCGTTGAATGATTAATGCCAATAGCCAGTAGCCGCATAGATAACTCAGTAAGTAAGATAAGGTCGTGCTGATTCTTTATGATCTAGCCGCACATTTTAGCAATAACTCAGCACAATGTGGATGGTAATCATTGCCTTAATGAATAATGACTCTCGCCTAGATATGGGATTGTCTGGCAAACTATGCCATGATTAGACGCTATACTGATCAGCAGAAAAACGATTTTTAGTCATTTTTCTGCTAATACAGCGATTCAACTTCCGCGCCTAGCGTACATTCAAACGAAAAAATGAGATTTCCTTTGGTCACAGCGTTCAACAGAGCGGCTTTTACCGCAGCCTCACATCGTTTAATCACCCTTCTACTTATCGCTTTATCGCTAAGTAGCTGTTCGCTGATGACTCAATTAAAGGATACAACCGCTGCTGTACTTCATGATGAAGTCGATGGCACCGCAATTGAGTCCACAGACAATCCAATAACAGCACCGAATAAAGAAACAAGCGCTGCAGCAGTTATCCTCGACAGTGAATTAAAGGAAGCACCCACACGGCCCTTTTCGGAACAAACGCTGTATAACTTACTAATTGCTGAATTAGCCACCCACGAGCAAAACTTTCCACTCGCCATTGAAAAATACCTAATAGAAGCGCAAAGCACGCTCGATAGTGGTTTAGCATCGCATGCAACCCGCCTATCACTTTATGGCCGAGACATAAAAGCGGCGTTATCTTCTGCACAATTATGGCTACAAATTGAACCCGACAGTGAAAAAGCTGCCGCTATTTATGCCGATTTACTCACCCAATCAGGCGAGGCCTTACACGCACTCGATGTACTTGAATCACAATACAGCTATGGCCGTATGCCCAATTATGGCGTGCTTAGCCAAACCACATTGCCTGCAGCTAATCGCCAGCTTATTGCATTGCTAAATAGACTCGCACCACTCGCTGAGCAGCATCCCGACCATTCTGAACTCATTTTCACCTATGCTTTATTGCTGCAACAAAATGAACAATACAGCGAAGCGCTAGCCACCCTAGACACCGTTAAAGACCTGCAAGCCAACCTCTCGCAAGCCGCATTACTGAGAGCACAATTGCTTGAGAAGCTGTTCGACGCCAAAACGGCAGCAAAAAGCCTTAGCAAAGCCATTAAAAAACAGCCTGAGGAAAGAGCGCTGCGGCTTTACCGCGCCAAACTGCTTACCCGCTTTGATCTAGAGGCTGCCGAAAAAGCGTTTGCCTATTTGCTTGAAGACGCCCCCAACAATATCAATTTATTGTTTTCACATGCTGTCGTCGCGCACGAAAACAAACACTATGAAACAGCAAGACGCGGCTTTGAAACATTAATTTCCCATAATCAGCGCAATACTGTAAGCCACTACTACCTCGGTCAAATAGCCGAACAACAGGGTGAATCCAACGTAGCGATTGCTCGCTATCGGCAGGTGAAAGCAGGCAAATATTTTATGCCCGCCACACAGCGACTGATTAATCTGCAGGCCGGGCAAGGCCAGCTGCTAGAAGCTAGACGCTATTTAGCCTCACTGCGCATCGCCATTCCACTGCAAGCGCCGAATTTCTGGGCCTTAGAAGCCTCGCTACTTAAAGCTCATGGCCAAGCAGAAGAAGCCAGAGAGCTGCTTAACCTAGCGATTGAGCGCTTCCCTGAACAGCTATTACTGCGCCTTGAACGCGCACTCATGAGCGAACAATTGAATGACTTTGCCACCACAGAAAGTGATTTACGTTTTATTTTGTCTCGCGATCCTGACAACGTTACCGCCTTAAATGCACTGGGCTACTCACTAAGTAATCGAGTTGGCCGCTATAAAGAAGCGTTAGTTTTGGTTGAAAAAGCGTTTGCTTTGCGACCCGATGATCCCGCCATTATTGATAGCCTTGGCTGGGCACAATACCGTTTAGGGCAATTCGATACCGCAACAAAGCATTTAGAAAGTGCCTTTGAGCAATTCCCCGATGATGAAGTAGCCGCACATTTAATTGAAGTGTATTGGGTGAATAACGAAAAAAGTAAAGCGCGCAGTTTAATCCGACAATTTAAAAAGCAATCGAGTGATACACCTAAAGTCGATGAAGCTATTAATAGGCTCGGTATTTCATGGTAAACGCTCGCAACCGGGTTATAAAAATCCACAGCCTTTTTATTATGCTTTTTTGCACCCTGCTCGCTAGTTGTGCCAACCTTAATAGAAGCGCGTCATCCAACAACGGTATAAATGACGACCTAAGCGGCAGCGCCGCCGAATTACTTAACCGCCATTGGCAAGTAAATGGCAAACTCGCTATTCGGACGCTATCGTCCAGCGCAGCTAAGCCAACAGCACAGGCATTACGCTTTGACTGGCATCAGCAAGCTCAAAACTACAAGGTTACGCTTTCTGGCCCACTGGGGTTTGGACGCGTAACGGTGACGCAGCAGAATCAACGCATTTATTTATCTCAAGACAAAAACGCTATAGAAGCCAATGATATTGACCAGCTATTTGCCCAACAAACCGGCTGGGCGCTGCCAATATCTTATTTACGCTATTGGGCCCTAGGCCTACCCGCGCCTGAACAAGCGTTTACGCTTAATAAAAATAGCCAAGCTGAACTCGTCGGCTTTAAACAAGATGGCTGGCAAATCAACTATCCCGCTATTACGCTTGCGACGCCCTATCCGCTGCCCAGTAAAATGGTTGCGAGCAATAAGCACTTTAAATTGGTGATTGCGTTTAAGCATTGGCAGTTCCCGCTTACTCAGCCGGACTCTGGCTTGAACTCTAGCTTAAACCCTGACTTGGACGATACACAGTGAAAGGCAGCTCCGTAGCGACTCATGACGCCCTAACGCTGCCATCACCGGCAAAGCTCAACCTATTCCTGCATATTACTGGCCGTCGCAGCGATGGCTACCATGAGCTACAAACCGCCTTTCAACTACTGGATTTCGGCGATAGCGTCGAAATTGATACTCGCAGCGATAATAAAATAGTATTGCTGGAATCATTAGAAGGCGTGCCCGACGAAGATAACATTGTGATACGCGCGGCCAAATTGCTGCAAAAGCAACAAACGGACAAAAATGCCTTGTTGGGCGCCAATATTAAAATTAACAAGCAGATTCCGATGGGTGGAGGTCTAGGTGGTGGCAGTTCAAATGCAGCCAGCACCTTATTAGGGCTTAATTATTTATGGAAAATGGGCCTATCGAAAGAGCAATTAGCCGAAATTGGGCTCAGTTTAGGTGCCGATGTCCCGGTTTTTATATATGGCCAAAATAGCTTCGGCGAGGGTATTGGAGAGCGTCTACAACCGTTAGTTTTACCAAAGTACTGGTTTACTGTCATAAAACCGCCCGTAAGTGTCCCAACAGCCGAAATTTTCTCGCACTCGCAATTGACACGCGACACTGTAACCATCAGAATAGCCGCCGTTTTTAAGCACCTGCAAACAGCTGATCTTGCCAAAGCATTACGCAATGATTGTGAAGCTATTGTTCGCAGAGAGTACCCAGAAATTAGTGAAGCGCTCGATTGGCTAAACGGATTGGGTACAGCCAGATTGACCGGCACAGGCGCCTGTATATTTGCCCGTTTCGCGTCAAAAGCTGAAGCAGAAGCTGTATTAGCAGCCATGCCAGCAAGTTACACAGGATTTATAGCACAGGGTACGGATCGATCGACCGCGCACCAAGCGTTAGAAATGATCAAAGAAAGACCGTAAACTGTTTAAAGAGTTAAGTTAAAAGTTTATTGGGGCGTCGCCAAGCGGCAAGGCACGGGGTTTTGATCTCCGCATTCGAAGGTTCGAATCCTTCCGCCCCAGCCATATTGAAAAAATAAGTAAGATCTAAAGTCTTGCTTAAGCTGGAAAAGAAACGAGATAGCGGAAGGATGAGAACCTGATAGAAGGTTCGAACAATGCGAAGCATTGTCATATGGGAGCAAAGCGACCATTATCCCGAAGGGACGAAGTAATCCTTCCGCCCCAGCCATATACTGAAAATAAGTGAAAATAAAATTTCACTTAAGCTGGAAAAGAAACGAGATAGCGGAAGGATGAGAACCTGATAGAAGGTTCGAACAATGCGAAGCATTGTCATATGGGAGCGAAGCGACCATTATCCCGAAGGGACGAAGTAATCCTTCCGCCCCAGCCATATTTAAAAAATGAGTGAAGAGTAAGATTTCACTAATACATTTAGTAAAAAACATACACGAATAAAGCCAGCCCAATAGCGCATTTCTTATTTAATCAATTCCGGGGATCTCCAGTGTCTAAAAACCTGATGTTATTTAGCGGTAATGCCAACCCAGAATTAGCGGCAAAAGTTGCTGCCGAGCTCAGCTTAAAATTGGGCAATGCTGACGTTAAGAAGTTTAGCGATGGCGAAATCAACGTCGAAATTCTTGAGAACGTACGCGGTAAGGACGTCTTTATTGTTCAATCTACCTGCGCGCCAACTAACGACAACTTAATGGAATTGCTGGTATTGGTTGATGCTGTTAGACGCGCATCCGCTGTTCGCATTACCGCCGTTGTCCCTTACTTTGGCTACGCACGACAAGATCGTCGCGTTCGTTCAGCACGTGTGCCAATTACTGCAAAAGTAGTTGCCGACATGATGGTTCGCGTGGGTGTTGACCGCGTATTAACTGTCGACTTGCATGCAGAACAAATTCAGGGCTTCTTCGATTGCCCAGTAGATAATGTTTACGGCTCACCTATTCTACTAAAAGATATTGAAAAGCAGCGCTACCCAGATCTAATGGTTGTATCACCGGATGTTGGCGGTGTGGTAAGAGCGCGCGCTATAGCAAAACAGTTAGATACCGAGCTTGCGATTATCGATAAACGTCGCCCACAAGCGAACGTTGCTGAAGTAATGAACATTATCGGTGATGTATCGGGTAAAACATGCCTACTCGTTGATGATATCGTCGACACTGCCGGCACGCTTTGTACCGCTGCATCTGCATTAAAAGAACAAGGCGCTGAAAAAGTTATCGCCTATTGCACACACCCTGTTTTATCGGGTCCAGCCATTGATCGCATTAGCGCATCGAATCTTGATGAATTGGTCGTAACCGATACTATTCCATTGTCAGAAGCAGCTATAGCTAGCGGCCGCATCCGTCAATTATCAATGGCCAGCATGCTTGCTGAATCCATTAGACGTGTCAGCAATGAAGAATCGATTAGTGCGATGTTTAGATAGTCCGTTTTCGGCCCATCCAACTTCGTACTAATTATAACCGTCAGAACATTTTTTATATTATGTCTCTGACATTTAAAAACCCAACGAACCATCCGGTCGCAGGAACTCGTTGATAACAGACTGAGGTAATTATTATGTCTGAAGCATTTGTATTAGAAGCACAAAGTCGAAATGACGCAGGGAAAGGTTCGAGCCGCCGCCTACGTCGTCTTGAAAATAAAGTTCCAGCTATTGTTTATGGTGGCACTGCTGATCCTGTTAGCATTTCTTTAGAACACAATCCCTTTTGGCATCAATTGCAAAATGAAGCGTTCTTCTCGCACATCATTACTTTAAAAGTTGACGGTAAAGCACAAGACGTTTTATTAAAAGATTTACAACGTCATCCAGCTAAAGACATTATCATGCACGCTGACTTTTTGCGCGTAGATAAGAACCAAGCAATTGTCGTTCAAGTTCCGCTTCACTTTATCAATGAAGACAGCAGCACTGGCGTCAAAATGCAAGGTGGACGTGTATCCCACCAAGCTAACGAAATCGAAATCCGTTGTTTACCAGGCCTATTACCTGAGTATATCGAAGTTGATATGGCAGAAGTTGAAGTAGGTCAAACAGTGCATTTATCTGATGTTAAGCTACCTGAAGGCGTTGAAAGCGTTGCATTAAGTCATGGCGAAGAACATGATTTAGCGATTGCTAACATTGCAGTTGTTAAAGGCGGCTCTGATGAAGAAGAAGAAGAAAGCGAAGCTACTCCTGATGCTGAAGGTGATAGCGCAGAATCAAAAGACTAGACTCTGTCAGATGAAATCATCAGCCACTGTGCTGATGATTTCATCATTTCTTTTTAAATATCAGGCTAACGCTTTTACTTAGCTTTTAATACCGTTTTAGCGTCACCTAAGCAGCATGTTTTTTATTTCACTAATTCAACCCGACGCAGAGCCAATTTGGTTTGAGTGCATCGCATGAATGATATTACGCCAGTACGCTTAATTGTTGGGCTCGGCAATCCAGGTAACGAATACTCCCAGACACGTCACAACGCTGGCTTTTGGCTAGTAGATGAAGTGCTGCGTCGATTTTCTTCTGGCGTCACACTCACAGAAGAAAGCAAATTTCATGGTCATACCGGTCAAATATTAATTGGTAGTCAAATGTGTCGGCTGTTAATGCCCAATACTTTTATGAATCGTAGCGGCTTATCGGTGGCTTCATTAGCGAATTTTTATAAAATTGAACCCGAAGCCATATTAGTGGCGCACGATGAACTCGATATTGCGCCCGGCACCGTGAGATTAAAAGTAGGCGGCGGCCATGGCGGTCACAATGGCTTGCGCGACATTATTAGCAGCCTTGGCAATCAAAAACAATTTGGTCGCTTACGCATTGGTATTGGCCATCCAGGCAGCGCCAAACAAGTCAGTAATTTTGTATTAAAAAAAGCACCTGCCACCGAACATCAGTGGATAGAAGATAGCGTTAGAGAAGCGGCCTCCAACATGGAAGCCATTGTTAAAGGTGATTGGCAAAAAGTGATGAACCAAATGCACAGCTTTAACGCGGCAGACGAAACATAATAGTCTATTAGATCTCGCTGTTAATTTAACACAGTCGTCTCTTAGTCATAACAGCCCACAGGGCTAACAACAATTTTAGCGAGTCACAAAATATGGGATTTAACTGCGGCATTGTCGGCCTACCTAACGTCGGCAAATCGACACTTTTTAACGCCCTAACCAAAGCGGGAATTGATGCAGAAAACTTTCCTTTTTGCACCATAGAGCCTAACACTGGCATTGTGCCTGTACCTGATCCACGCATGGATAAACTTGCCGAGTTTGTTAATCCAGAAAAAGTAATTGCCACCACCATGGAGTTTGTTGATATTGCGGGCCTTGTTGCCGGCGCATCAAAAGGCGAAGGTTTGGGCAACCAATTTTTAGGTAATATCCGCGAAACCGATGCCATTGCGCATGTGGTTCGCTGCTTTGATGATGAAAATGTTATTCATGTTGAAGGCACCATTGATCCTGCTGCTGATATTGAAGTCATTAACACTGAATTAGCGTTAGCCGATTTAGACAGCATAGAAAAAGCCTTACACCGCTACACCAAAGCTGCCAAAGGCCGTGATGGTGATGCAATTGTTATGCAGGCATTAATCGAAAAAATTCATCCGCATCTTGATCAGGCCTTACCGCTAAGATCATTTGAGTTAACAGAAGATGAGCTAACGCTGCTTAAGCCTTTGAGCCTGCTTACACTCAAACCCACCATGTACATTGCCAATGTTGATGAAGAAGGTTTTGAGAACAACCCTTATCTCGATAAAGTCCGAGAGATTGCCGCAAGTGAATCTGCAGTGGTCGTTTCTATATGCAACAAGCTTGAATCTGAGATTGCCGAACTTGAAGATGAAGAGCGTGCAGAGTTTTTAGAAGAGCTTGGCATGGAAGAAGCTGGCTTAGATCGCGTTATTCGCGCCGGATACGATCTGTTAGGGCTGCACACCTACTTCACAGCGGGCGTAAAAGAAGTACGTGCATGGACTATTCCGATTGCCTCAAAAGCGCCTCAGGCGGCCGGTAAGATCCACACAGACTTTGAGAAAGGCTTTATTCGTGCCGAAGTGATTGGCTATGATGATTATGTAGCCTGTAAAGGTGAGCAAGGTGCTAAAGATGCGGGTAAATGGCGCTTAGAAGGAAAGGAATATACGGTTTTAGACGGTGACGTTGTTCACTTTAGATTTAACGTATAAGGCAGGATTCAATAAAATGCCCAGAAAGGTCTACTGGGCTTGACAAAAAAGCGGTCAATCGGGAGAATGCGCCTCCCTCGACATAGCAGTAGCGTTGTTTAGGTATTGATAGAAATGGCAAGGTAGCTCAGCTGGTTAGAGCACATCACTCATAATGATGGGGTCGGCGGTTCGAATCCGCCCCTTGCTACCATTTAAAGAACCTCCCAAGTGGAGGTTTTTTTATGGAAGCAAGGAAAAGGATGAGAACCGCCACGGTTCGACAAACTGCAACGCAGTTTAGACGCGCATAGCGCGCCCCGAAGGGGTGAGAAAAGGCCCTAGCCTTTTTAAATCCATCCGCCCCTTGCTACCATTTTAAAACCTCCCAAGTGGAGGTTTTTTTATGGAAGCAAGGAAAAGGATGAGAACCGTCACGGTTCGCAATATTCAGAATTTACAGAGAGCTAATCCGCAAACAAATTCCAACCGTGTCTCTAATTGAAATATATGATTAAACAGCATGATTCAAATTAGAACCACGATATTTTGAAACACTAATTTTAACAGTCACCTTCCGGTTTAAAGCGTTAGTTATCATCATCAATTTATCAATAGTAAAGCGAGTAAGCTCAGCATTGCGAATACGCGAAAAATCGCTGTAATTATATCCACTGACTTTTTCGGCCGCACGCACAGACAATTTCTCTTTATCAAGAATACGAACAATCTCAGCAGCCAGTAAAGCTTTGGTTTGTTTAACATCGGCATCTTTTTCGCCCATATCACGAAAAACATTTCCGCTGCCTTTAACTATTTCTAATTTTTCACTCATTTTAATTGAACCTTTAACTGCTTAATGCGACTTTTAATCAGGTTGATTTCTTCTTTTGGTGTTTTAATGCCTGACTTCGATTTCTTCTTGAACGCATGAACAATCCAAATATCTTCACCAATTTTTAAACCATAAACCGTGCGATAAGTATCTGTTTGAAAACGCCGCGTAATCTGAAAGACTCCGGTACCAAAGCCTCTTAAAGGTTTAATGCTGTCGGCATACTGACCATCGGCAACCATGGTCAAAACCGTTTCCATATTTTCACGAACAACCGTAGGAAATGTCAGAAAGTCCTTTTCCGCCGCTTTTATCCATGAAATTTTGCGTGTCAACCGCGTCACTGAGCCCTCCTTGAGCAACACTTGCAATGTTGGCAAATATACCAACACATGTCAAGCCAACAAACAATACCCTGCATCAGATATTAGAATGAGAAAATAACTTTGCTGATTACTTAGAATCACTTGTAGGGAGATATATTTTAAGCCTTAAAGCAATCAGCGTTACAGCAGACAGAATGTTTATTCGACAATACGCCTATCGCAGCACAGCAAATACCGCCCGCTGCACCGACACTGCCAAAATAGATACCCGCTGCCTCATAAGACATATAGCCATTAATTAACGACAAGGAAATTCCGGAAAATGCACACAGGACACCTAAAGCTGCGCCCAAATAACCAAGGTTGCGACCTTTTAACTTATAACTAGAAAAATCATTATCACTTTCAGTAATAATTAATTCATCAATATCAACTTCAAATACTGCAGCCAATGCACGCTTAGAATCTAAAGCGCATGCTCCCCTATTTTCTATTCGCTGGATTGTCCGCAGACTTAAACCCGAAACAGATGCGAGTTGATCTTGCGACCAGGATCGTTGGTTACGGAGCTGCTTGACTCGTTTAGAATTAATTTTCATTTCCATTTTTCAGCCCTCGTTATGACAATTATTAAACAACCATCATGGACGAAAACTTTCACCTCAACTGCGCCACTAATACGACAGCTTTACGACTTTATGGCGGCAATCAAACGACACAATAACTTCTGATTTCCATTAAGTGTTCTGACCACTTGAACGTAAAACTTGTTAACTACTCATTACCCCAAAATTTCCACCATTTCTTTCTATTCTCTTCTCTCGACGCCTTGCCTTTATCTGAGCCTTTTTCAAGCTCCTTTTGCTCCTGCTCAGACTTTTTAGCGCTTTGCTTCTCAATACCTTTTAACTTGCTAGATTTGTCTTTCTTCTCTTTCAGACGAATATCATCATCATCTGAATCCCCCTTCGCTTCCATTGCAGATTTATGTGCTGCCTTCTGCTCATCGGTTGGTTTTCCTTTACCCGCCCACTCGGGCTTATCAGCCATAACTGGAACTACAAAAACACTTAATAGAATTAATACGATTAGATTTCGATTCATACGAACATCTCCTGCTTGATTAGCGTTCAAAGGTTTATTTAGATACCCGAGAAAATGAATAGTTCCAGATATTAAAAAGGGGTCGGAAGAGTTAAATTCTACACAATTAACCGCATATCAATTATTGATTAAAAACAGATCCCTTCGGCTCCTTTATTTGCTTTTGAATTTTAGCGAATGCTTGTGGGGCTTAGCTATGATTTTGCTTGGGGTTTAAGTTCAAGGTCGTCGGGGGTGGCCCGACAGCCAGTAACTTTTTGTCTACAGCAACAAAAAGTAACCAAAAAATGCCGCAACCTTAACGGCGAAGCTTGAGCACGACGGGTGCATCTCGTAGGGTTTTCTGTCCAGCAGTTTCAGAGGGTTTATCGCCAAGCGGTATAGGGGGTACTTTTTTTGTGCTGCACTTGGGTCAGGCTTTACGGCCAAGTTTACCTTTTAGTGATATATTAGATCGCTTATTCATAAGCCTTTGTTAACTCTCGTTCTTTCACCTTCTGCCCGACACTATGCTCAATAATTCTTTTGAGCTTCTGATCTTCTTTTTTTCTCTATTTTTTTTGAGCGGCATGCAGAGCTCAACAGTAAAAACCGGCCGTTAGGCACGGTTTTTACATGTTCTAAAATAAAAAGAAGTCTACTGAACTTGTTCGTTGTAGCCTCATTGTGTTTTGAAAAGTCTGCAGCAACGCAGAGATATTGGCTGGAGGCGAGCTCAGATATTGACGAACAATTAGGTCGAGTGAAAAACGTTTTCGTAGGCAATGTTCAGATGTACTGGTTGAGAAAGTCCCAAAGTACATAGGTTATATCGGGGTCAATCTTCGTCAGATTGTGTGCTTTCTTTTGGTTACTTTTCTTTGCACAAGCAAAGAACAAGTGACTGGCGTGTCGGGCCACCCCCGACGAACTTGAACTCAAACCTCAAACCAATAAAGTAAAAATTCAGAATAGAAAAACACGTACCTTTTTTAAAAGACCAATTAAGACCAACAGCCATATTTTAAAAACAGATGTAAGCTTTTAATTTCAAACACCAATCACCTCATGCCCATATGAGTTATCAATAGAGCATCGCCAAATCCCATCAGCCGATTGATTAAACACATAAGTAGCTTTGCGCACAGTGATAGGTAAATTAGGTGCCGACAACACCGTATTCGCTAAAACCAAAGCCGTATTGCCTGACACTAAAACCTCCATGCCACTTTGCTCTACTTTCAATCCGTTTTTAAAATAGACAGCAATGTCTTTAAACGCTTTTAATATTTCATTTTTACCAACCGCATGCCTTCCCGGCTCAACAACCAAAATGGCATCGTCCGTATATATATCAAGAAGGGTATTAAAATCTTCAGCGATAATGGCTTTATCAGCTGTCTCTATCTGTAGAATTACAGGATGCTTATCCAACATTTAACGTCTTCCTTAACAAAAAAAGATTATTGACTAATAACTTGATAATTTCTTATCCAGAATTTCTTCCTTCATTATCTTTTCACGCTCACGCCGATAATCATCATAAGATTGATCATCCAACTCTCGCAGGCACGCTTCATACTGCGGAGAATTAAGTTTCTCGCATTCTTGCTTTAAGATTTTTTGCTGCGACTGGTAAAACCCTTTTTCAGCACAAGAAGATAAAATAAATACAAAGAATGAAATTAATAAAAAATAGATTTTCATAACAAGCCCTCCTAGCTCAAAGAGTATGTGAGGCCTTACAAATAAATAAAAGAAATAACATTAATTGAATGATAATTTTTACAAACTCAGCGAATGCAGAACAGCATCGATCCTCGAGCCGCTATTTTTCAAAAAGACACTTTTGGCCAAAACAGAAACTCTCTCAAGCAACATCAGCAACTATTTATAGATAACATCAAATTTCTGCATCAAATGCACTTATCTAGCCCTCAAACATTCTATTCGTGAATTTATTTTGTAAAAATACAATTTCATTAATAATAAACGTTTTAAATAAATATCACATTAATTCAACTACTTATGAAAATAATGGTGGCCTCTCACCTAACCAGGCCCTACTGACTTATCAACCATAACTTGACTCTTAGATTGAAAAGGGGTTATTATTAATTCCCCTTTGTAAAAAACATTAGATTTTAACGACGTCAATGATTGATCTTGTTAAAGCCTCTCTCTAATTTTTTTTAAAACCAACAATTTCAATCTGTTGCTCCCTGGATAATTTTCTTATTAATTATCGAGGACAATGGAATGAACAACTCTAATAATACTAATTATCAAATGGCTTCTTGTACGTCCACAAGAAATCATTCTCAAGTAATAAACTCAGCTTTCACACTGCTATTTTTATTGGTTGTAGCACTTCTACCTGCACGCTTTGCACAAGCTGCAATGATTACCTTCTCTGATTTCTCCCATCTCGGCTCAGATAGCGTCGACTACATTGTGACTATAGAAGATGATGCTGAAGCCGGCGTTACCGCAAACCATTTCAAAATCAGCTATCAAGTCGATCCATCAAGCCTT
>Ga0209094_1000883_pt1 | contig 19780 bp, 31 predicted proteins | sample COGITO_mtgs_1004_2_FD_184790 | JGI IMG/M metagenome (GOLD analysis project Ga0209094, IMG submission 184790) | Pelagic marine microbial communities from North Sea - COGITO_mtgs_100430 (SPAdes) (version 2) | ecosystem: Environmental > Aquatic > Marine > Epipelagic ...
ACTTTGGTCAATGCCAGAGATGCCACTGCGCCTGTTGACTTTGTTTACGGCCAAGTCCGCAAGGGTGGGACAGTCAGCTATTATGAGTCCACGGGCGAAAAGAATAAGTTTCTACATCAAATCATCGTTCTTGCTGGGCATGAGGTTCAGCAGATTGGCGACATATATGTAAACGATGAGATTGTTACGCTTGACGGCGATGGGTTTGTTACTGGAGACACCTGGAATAGCAAAATCCGTATCCAGAAATTTGATGGCAGTCAGACATCTGCACCCGCTGATCTCTTGGCCGAATCAGAGCTAACAGGATCAGATGCCCTAACATCTAACTTCGTGGGCAATGATATTGCTTATCTTTACGTCCGTTATGAGTACGATGGCGAAGTGTTTGCCAGCGGCGTTCCGCTTGTCACTGCTCTTGTGAAGGGCAAAAAGGTATATGACCCGCGAACATCTACAATGGCATATAGCAACAACGCAGCTCTCTGCATTCGTGACTTTATCACAAGCACATATGGCCTGAGTGACAACGCCATAGATGATGTGAGCTTTTCCGCTGCGGCCAACGAGAGTGATGAAGATGTTAGGTTATCTAATTTTGTTGATGCTGGCAATTTTGTTATCGGTCAGCAGTATGAAATCAAAACAGTTGGCACAACTGACTTTACAGCGATTGGGGCCAGCGCAAACACAGTGGGTCAGGTTTTTGTAGCCACAGGTGTTGGCTCTGGGACGGGAGATGCGTACCGCAGTGAAAAACGATATACGATCAATGGCATTGTAAAGGCTAGTTCCCCTACAGGCAAGGTTTTGGGTGACATGGCCACCGCCTGTGCTGGCACGTTGTTCTGGGGTTCCGGCTATTGGAAGCTGAAGGTCGGCGCATATACTGCACCAGTCAAGACGTTGACGCTTGATGACCTGCGTGGGCCGATCAACCTGCAAACTCGGTCAAGCACCAGGGACAGCTTTAACGGCGTCGGTGGTACATTTAACAACGCTGATGGCGACTTTATCACCGCTGATTATCCTCCGATTAAAAGTAGCACATTCCAGACTGAAGATGGCGGCGATGAGATGCTGCTGGACTTGCCATTGCCGTTTACTACTTCTGCCTCTACAGCCCAGCGCATCGCAAAGATGACGTTGTATCGTGGACGCGAGCAGATGACGATCAGTGCCGACTTTGGGTTGGAGGCGTTCAATATTGAGGTTGGCGACATCATTGCCTTTGATAATGATCGCTACGGTTTTGATGGCAAGGAGTTTGAAGTCATCGGCTGGAAGTTTGCGTCCAACCAAGAAGCTGGCGATCTGCGGGTAACTTTGACCCTGCAAGAGACATCTGAGGCGGCATTTGATTGGAACGCTGAAGAAAGCGACATCATCAACAACAATACCAATTTGCCAAGTCCATCGGGCGGCCTAACCGTGACAAATGTAACGGTTGCAGACAAAGGTGGCATACAGAAGGACGGCACCTTTGTAGGGCAGGCTTTGGTTTCTTGGACTAAAGCGACAAATTCATTTATTGAGAATTATGGAATTGAGTGGAAAGATGTTGACGAAACAGTCTATCAGACGGCTCGGTCAGATGGTGCAGACAATTCAATTATAATTAGCCCACTGGAGACTGGAACTCAGTACAATGTGCGTGTTCGCGCTATAACTGCAAGCGGGTTGACTGGTTCTTATGCTTCGGCGTTACCCTACACCCACGGCGGTGATACGACTGCGCCATCACCTGTGACTAGCCTGACTGCCGTTGGTGGGCCTAAGAATGTCACGTTAGATTGGACTGCGCCGACAACAGATAGTGATGCAACAACCCTGTATGATCTCAAGGGTTATAATGTTTACAGGAACACCTCTAACAGTGAACCTGCATCCCCTGCGGCTTTCTCTGGCTCTGATAAGTTCGTTGATGGTGGCCTCGCTGCAAATACAACTTACTATTACTGGGTCAAAGCTGTAGACTATAGCGGCAATGAAAGTACATCAGTTGCCTCTGGTTCAGTTACCACTGACGCCGCTGTGGTTTCTACAGACACCAGAATTTATACTGGGGTTGTTTACTATCAGACCCTGCAACAGGCACAGCCATCCGATCCAAGTGCAAGTAGCTTTAACGAAAGCACTCTTGTATTAGGTGGGTTAACGTCAGGGTGGTCTGAAAGCCAGCCCAGTGTGGAGATTAGCAGCCTTGTAATCAAGGAATGGTCATCCAAGTATAAGGTGGAGTTTGACGCTCAAAACAATTCTACTATTACCTTCTCCACCCCAAGCGGAGCCTTTCAGGTAACAGATGATCTTGAGTCAGACAACTATGCCGCAAATACCTCTGGTTGGAAATTGGAGCGTGACACGGGTGACATTGAGGTAAACTCAGGTCTTTTCCGTGGCGATATTACGGTCAGGGGTGACATTTCCTTCACTAATGACTCTCACACCAGTGCATTGGTGGGTGGGCCGTTTGGACACATTGATAGCTCAGGGACTATAAATAGTTACCTAGATGGTGCTGGTCTTTATGTGTTTGTCATGGTTGGCGGTGGTGGCGCTGGTACTAGCAGTGATACAGATGAAACCAGCGAGACTGGCGGCGGCGGCGGTGCTGGTGGTTGTGCAATATTTTCCTTTGATTGGAATGGATCAACTACTCTCAGCTTTGCAAAAGGTACTGGTGGTGTTTGGTCGGGTGGATTTTCTGGGAATGGATCAGCGTCAACTTTCAGTTATGGCGGAAGTATCATCGCAACGGCAAATGGTGGCTCTGGCGCACCAAGCTACCAAAGCACAGGGACTGCATCTGGTGGCACTGTATCCTTCAACACAGGTGTTGTAACCTTGCTGTCAAACATTGCAAGAACTGGTGGTAGTGCAACAGTTAGTTCTGGTCAATACTGTGCTGGCGCTGGTGTCAGCTTCTTTGGGGATAACGGCGGAAATACAACGGGATCAAATGGCGCAACTGGCGGAAGCCCCTATGGTCAGCCCCCTAGCACCTCTGATACAAGGTTAATTATGAATTTAAACCGCACATTCGGCTTCCTAGGTGGACCGGGGGCGTTCAATGGCGATCCGCAGGCATCAGTTACCGCTGGTGATGGGGGTTTGTTTTCTGGCGGAGGCGCTGTCCAGTCTAATGGAGGCGGTGCAGCAGGGGACGGTGGTATAGGTGGTGGCGGTGGCGGCGCTAGATGTGATAATTCCCGCACTCCCGGTGCTGGTGGCCCCGGTGGTTTGTTTTGGAGTAAGTTATAATGACTATTGTTGAAAGAAGTTGGGTCATTAAGGACGCAGATGATAACGTCATCAACACCTTTGAAGGTGAGGCCAACGATGACTTCATCGGTCAAGAATGGGCTGACGGGACTGTTATTTCTTCTGTTGAGCAGTTGCCTGATGTGACGATAGAAAGCGATGAGCCTTCCCTTTATGATCTTTTGCGTAAAGATAGGGACAAAGCATTAGTTGCTTCTGATTGGACACAGTTCAACGACAGCCCACTAACAGATGCTAAAAGGCAAGAGTGGGCCACCTATCGCCAAGCCCTTCGTGACTTACCAGCGAACACAGATGACCCCGCAAACCCAGTTTGGCCAATTCAGCCTTCCTGATTTACTACTGGAAGCCTTTGTGTTAAATTGCAGGGGCATATGCTAACACAACCTTCGGAGGCCGATCATGGCAACTTTTAATAAGGTGAACGATTTCGTTGCAAACGCCGTTCACAACATGGACTTAGAAAGCGATCAAATCGTTGTAGCTCTGTCCAACACTTCACCAGCTTCAGAGTCCAGCAACCCTGCCACTGACGGCAATGGTGTCCTGGCCAATGTCACACAGATCGCTTACACGAACTTGTCTTCACGCAATGTGACTACATCTTCGTCCACGCAGACTGGCGGCACATACAAGCTGGTCCTCGCTGACATTACGTTGACATCTTCCGGCGGCTCAACAGGCCCGTTCCGCTATGTGTACATCTACAATGACACAGTGGCTACTCCTGCTGACGCCCTGATCGGCTATTATGACTATGGTTCATCCTTGACCCTTAACGATGGCGACAGCTTGACTGTGGATTTCTCTGCCGCGAATGGTGTCCTGCAAATCGCATAAGGTGACTCAATATGGTGACGCTCGCAAACCGAGTTAAAGTTGAGACCTCGACAGGCACCGGGACAATAACTCTCGGTGCCGCAGTCGATGGTTATCAGGCATTTTCAGCTGGCGGCGTTTCCGATGGCGACACTGTTCGCTACACCATTGAGGATGGCGATGCTTGGGAGATTGGCTCAGGGACTTATTCTTCTGGCACTCTCACACGGGTTCTGGATGAAAGCTCGACAGGCTCTCTGCTCAACCTCTCTGGCGATGCTGTTGTCTATGTGACAGCCGCAGGTGAGGACATTCAACAGCCCCCTTCTGAGGGTCCGTTTGTTGATGGCGACAAGACCAAGCTGGACGGCATTGAAGCCACGGCTGACGTAACTGACGCTGGCAATGTGAACCCGTTGGTTGATGCCCACCTGAATATCTCCTCTGCTACCACTGGTGAATACCTTAGCTGGACAGGCTCGGACTACGATTGGGTTGCTGTCTCTGGCTACACCGATGCTGACGTTGACACCCACCTTAACACTGGCACTGCTTCCTCTGGTGAGGTGCTGTCGTGGAACGGTAGCGACTATGATTGGGTTGCCGCTGGTGGTGGCACTGCCCTTGAGTTGTATGCTGAAAACCCGTCTAGCCCTACTGCTCCCTCTGCTACTGGCACGAATGCTGTGGCGATTGGCAATCAAAGTATAGCCGCTGGGACAAACAGCATCGCTCTGGGTAGGTCAAGGGCTGGTAACACAGACTCCTTCGCAACAGCTATAGCCAACAATACGTCAAGCTATGGCGCTACTGGGGCTACCTCGGTGGCTATGGGAGGATTTGCTAAGTCTAGTAATAGCAACTCTATAGCCATTGGAAGAAACTCTCAAGCAACGGGCAGCGGGTCTGTTGCTATTGGGGGGCAAGGTGGAGGTTCAGAACCTATTTCGACTGGCTCTGCCTCTATCGCTATCGGAATTGGAACAAGGGCTGATAGTTCCTTTTCAATGGCGCTGGGCAGTCGTGCGGTTGTGGGTGGCATTCGCGGCAAACAGGCTTGGACTGGCTACGCAATTTCAGGCAATAGTGATGGCGCTTCACAATCTGGGAAGATGGTTCTTGCACGGAATACAACAGATGCAACGCCCTCTGCTTTAACGACATACAGCAACCCATCAACCACCAACCAAGTCATCCTCCCCAACAACAGCGCCTACGCCTTCCACGGCACTATCGTAGCCCGTCAGCAAGCCTCTCAAGGCACTGCATGTGCAGCATGGAAGATCGAAGGGCTGATCCGCAGGGAAGGCTCGGCAGGCACGACTGTGCTGGTCAACAGCGCCACGACTGTCTTGGATAACACACCAGCGTGGGGCATGACGCTCTCAGCAGATACAACGAACGGTGGCTTGAAGATCGAAGTCACTGGTGCAGCGGCTACCAACATTCGGTGGGTCGCCACCGTCCACACCAGCGAGGTTACATACTAATGGCTATTCAACTCGACCTGACTGACAGTCAATATGGCACACCTTTCTCTGGTGCTTACTTCCGTATCGTCACTGCTGCGGTATCCCGTATGCGTGAGGGCGGACCCAAGTTCACCGTGATGATTGATGTCGCTGGCTACGCTACAGCTACACCTGACGATGATACTCGTGAGGTAGACTTCCGCCGCTACCACGCTGACTTGGCTGACGTAGAAGCATCTGCTGGTGCTACATTCCTCGACAAGTGCTACACTTGGGTAATGACACAGGACGACATGAATGGGAGCGTTGCAGTATAATGAGCATTGTCATCGACTACACAAAGGGCTTCTTTGAGCCATCACCTGCTGGTGAAACAGTCGGTGACATCACGTCTAGCACCCTCGACCTGTCCACGGGCAACGTCTTCTCGGACGCCCCTGCTGCCAACGTGACCTATGTGTTCAGCAACCCGCCTGCCACTGGCACTGCCTACGGCTTCACGCTCAAGGTCACGCCCTCTGCCACCGTGACGATCACTTGGCCTGCCTCGGTTGACTGGCCCGCTGGAACGGCTCCTACGGCCCCTGCGAGTGGCGAGACGGATGTGTTTGTGTTCTACACCCAAGATGGCGGCACGACCTACTACGGCTTCGTTGCTGGTGAGGCTATGGCATGAGTATTGCACGGAGGCTGATGGGTGTGACGAAGGGTGTCGAAAACCTACTATTAAACTCGAATCCTTTTTCAGGAACATCAAACTGGGTCGGTGTTAATGCTTCGCTGTCGGAAAGTGGTGGGGTTTTAGCCGTAAACGATAATGGGGCGTTTGGTGCCGGGCAACAAGCAGTGGCTGTCACTCCCGGTGCTTCCTATAGACTCTCTGGAATAATTTATACGGACGGCACTGCAGGTCAAATCGCTGTATTGGGCATAAAGCAGGGAGATAGGGAAAATATAGCCGAGTTGTCTGATCTTCAAGACCCAACACCTGGTTATCAGGGAACAGCGCCTTTTGCAGCCAGCTTTGAGTTTACAGCTACTCAAAGTTTTGTAACAGTTAAGCTAGTTTCAGTTAGTGATAATATCTCGTATTTTGAGAATGTAACGCTAACCCCCACATAAAGGAAACCAAATGCACCTAAAACTCACAAACGGCACCCCAGCCAAATACACACTGGGACAACTGCGCCGTGATAATCCGCACACCAGCTTCCCCAAGCTGATCCCTGATGACGTGCTGGCAAGCTATGACGTGTACCCATACACACGTCCTGTTGCACCTGAATATGACAGCCTTACACATAGGCTGACGGAGGGTGCTTTTGAGCAAGTCGATGGTGGTTGGGTGTTGCCCTATGTGATCGAGCAGCAACTGATTGAGCAAGCAGAACACAACATCCGATCCCGCCGTGATGGACTGCTGCAAGAGACTGATTGGATCGTCATCAAGTCTTATGAACGTGGCCAGAACATTCCTGCTGAATGGGAACTGTATCGACAGGCACTTCGTGATATAACAGAACAAGCAGGCTTCCCATATGAAGTCACATGGCCAACGAAACCGTAGGAGTAACCGATGCTTGGCTTTGCACCACTAGCCTCGACAGCACTAGCCGACGACATAGGCTTCGCAGCTTACGATTTAGTCGCTGATGCGGGGTCATTTGTTGCGACAGGTCAAGATGCAAATTTCGCTACTAGCGAAATCATCGGCACAGGTGTGTTTACTTGCACGGCTCAAGATGCTGGCCTATTTCTCACCAAGGTTGCTGATGCCGGATCGTTTTCAGCCACTGGGCAGGACGTTGGCTTTAGGTTTGACGCCAAGGTCATCGCGCAACAGGGTACGTTCCTGATCTCAGCACAGCAGGTTACAGACAGCACTCGCAAGGTTGCTGCGGTCGGCCAATTTGCGCTGGAGGGCCAGACAAGCGGCCTGAACTACCCGATGGCCGCTGACAATGCGAGCTTTTCCATCACTGGCCAGGTCAGCGTGTTCGGCGTTACAATGCTTGCTGGCAATGGCGCACTGGCGCTGGCAGGTCAGGCTGCGAACACAAACACAAGCATAGCTTCTGACAACGGCTCGTTTGCGGTCACTGGTCAGGAAGCAAACCTTTTGCCAGTTGTCATTCTAAATGTTGATGCTGGTATATTCACCCTCACAGGTCAGCAAAATGATCTGACCCGCAACTATGCCTTCGCCGTTGATGCTGGCGCATTTACGCTAACTTTCACTGACACTGACACGGCGACAAGCATTAAGGCCGACGCTGGCCAGTTTGCGCTGACGGGGCAAGATGTGGTTCTGAATGTCGGCGAAACCCTCAACGCAGATGATGGCGCATTTGTTGTCACGGGCCAAGACATCAACTTTGATGTCAGCGACAACTTTGTAGCAGAGGCTGGCATCTTCAGCCTCAACACAGAGACCGTTGCGCTGAAGGCTCGCTTCCACATTTACCCTGACGCTGGTAGCTTTGCGCTACAGGGGCAAGACGCTGACTTCATTGAGTCTGAGGTTATCGTTGCCGAAACTGGCAACTTTGCGCTGACAGCAGGTGAAGCACAGTTAATACCAGTGCTGACCCTGCCTGCCGCAGCTGGCACCTTTGCGCTGGCTGGTCAGAACATTGGCATCGGCCAATTCTTCAGGATTGATGGCGTTGGCGTATTTACGCTTGATGGCCAAGATGTCGGTATCAACTCTGGGCGAGCCAGACGTTTTGAATATGCCAACAAAAATACTAAAGCCGTGCTGTCGCAAGCCAACGCAAATAGTGTTATAGTCACTGCAAGTAACAACGAGGCCGCTTAAAATGAGCTTTCAGATCAAAGAAAACGACACAACGCCGTCATTACGAGCGTCTTTGCTTAATGGCAGCGGAGACCCGGTTGACCTTCTGGGGGCGACCTTACGATTTCACATGCGCCCTATAGGTAGCACAGCGGTCTCAATTGACAGCCCAGCATCTATAATTAGTGAGGCTGGTGGGATTGTTCAGTATGATTGGGTTGTGGGAGACACAACTCAAATTGGCTCATATCAGGCTGAATTTGAAGTAACTTATTCCGATGGAAATGTTGAGACATTTCCAAACAATAGTTACATCAGCATCGAAATAAAAGACGATATTGCATAAAGGAGTTTACTAAAATGCAAGACGAAACTCCCTGGCATCTCAACAAGTCAATACCGTTGAGCTTTATACTGGCTATCGTCGGTCAAACTTTGGCGCTGGTTTGGTTTGTTTCTTCTTTAAATAGTGCGATTGATAACAACACGCGGGACTTGATGCGGCATGATGCAAGATTAAACGCGCTGGAGAAAATTGTGCAGTCCCAGGCCGTCACTATGGGCCGTATAGACGAAAACATTAAATCCATCCGGCAGATGATGGAAACCAGCAGACGTCAATAAAATGCTCTGCGCGCTGGCCATTGTGAGCTTCGGACACGCATGGGTGCCGGGCGTAGGCAATCTTGGCAAAAAGCAGGGGAAGTGGTGATGGATAGCAAGGCTATGATGGGTGTGTTATTTGCTGCACTTCTGGCTTTGCTTGGCTGGAATATCTCAACGACCCATGAATTAACGCTGCAAGTGCAGAAACTGGAAATCATACTATTGAGTGATGCTTTCGCTAATTAGGGGCTGACAATGACAATACTTGATGACTGGAAAATTCTCCCGCGACTGATGATGCTGGCAGTCACTGTGCTGACCTATCAGGCGGTGCATTGGTTCATGTCGCTACCTGATCCCAGCGTTGCCCAGTCAGGGCTTGTCAGCGTCTGTATGGGGGCGCTCACAGGCTGCTTTGGCATCTGGATGGGTAAAGAGTCCAAAACCACTGTAACTCCCACCAAGATCGTGCATGAAGAGAGGTATGACAAATGAGCTTTCTCAGCGATCTAATAGCGCCAGCCACCGAGCTTGCAGGCAAGTTCATCCAAGACAAGGATCAGGCCGCACGGCTGGCGCATGAATTAAGCACGATGGCCGACAAGCACGCTCAAGAAGCCATGCTTGCGCAGATAGAAGTCAACAAGGCTGAAGCGGCCAGTAGCTCAGTGTTTAAGGGCGGCTGGCGTCCGTTTATTGGATGGGTTTGCGGCGCTGCGTTTGCATACCACTTTGTCTTGCAGCCATTCATCGTCTTCGGAGTTACCGTTGCTGGGGTCGAAATACCGGAGTTGCCTACATTCGACATGGGCAGCTTGCTGACAGTTATGATGGGGATGCTCGGCTTGGGCGGCCTCCGCAGCTACGAAAAAAAACAGGGGCTAACGAAATGAGCAAGGCAATGGCAACGCTCCAAGCTAAAATCGGGTCAACGCCTGACGGTGAGTTTGGTCCGAATACTGCGAGAGCAATCGCAAAACACTTCAGCCTATCCCCGGCGCGTGGCGCTCACTTGATGGGTCAGGCATCGCACGAAAGCGGAGGCTTCAAGCGCACCCGTGAGAGCCTGTATTACAGCACGCCAGAACGCATCCAAGCTGTCTGGCCATCTCGCTTTCCAACCGTTGAGGATGCGGAGCCGTATGCAAGAAACCCGTCTGGGCTTGCTGGCAAGGTCTACGCTGGCCGCATGGGGAACGAAAATGAAGCACAAGCCAGCCTGTACATTGGTCGAGGATTTCTTCAGTTGACAGGGCGCAATAATTATCGCTCCTTTGCGTCAGACATGGGTGTGCCAAAGGTTATGACCGACCCAGACTTGGTGGCTGACGAATATGCCTTCGAGACTGCGCTGTGGTTCTTCAGTAAGAATGGATTGTTTGCCATTGCCGACGAGGGCGTAACGGATGACGCCATCAAGCGCATCACGCGCAGGGTGAACGGCGGCTATCACGGGCTGGATGATCGAAGCAACCAGAGCAAGAAAATCCACACTTGGCTTTTAGCTTAGTCCGGTTAGCTAAGTGGCCAGGCAAGATCAGAAGGCCAGCGCGGCGGTAGGTAGGGCTGGGGAGCATTTAGCTCTTGCCTACTTGTCGCTCGCTGGCTACATCTGCACGCTGTGCCAGATCAAAGATCACGATGCGTATATACAAACGGACACACAGACGCTGACCTTACAGGTTAAAACCGCAAGCAAGACGCACAAGACCACCAACAGGTACGCATTCCACACACCCAAAAAGAACGTAGGCGTGTCAGATGTGTTTGCGTTTGTGGCAATTGATTTGGGCGCTGTGGTCTTCCGCCGGGGGGATGGGCTGACTTCTGTGACAACATACATTTCGCCAAAGGAATTTATGGATGAAGAGCAGTCGATGCAAAAAACATTCGACAGCTTCAAATAACCGCTTGTGACCGAGTGCGGCTTTGATTACAAAGTCTGAGTGGGTGGCTATCATCACAAGATAAAATCGACTTACCACGGGAATGGTGGTTGTTTAGCCTAGTGTGACGTTGCTACCAAAAAAGCGCCACCTTTTTAATCTCAACGGCCACCCACACGACTTCAAAATATAATGCCCACCAGCGCCATCAAGCCAGCGCCGCTGATGAAGCCAATGGCGCATCCAAGTGCGCCTGCAATGTGCAATTTGCGCTCCAGCTCTTCGTCAGTCATCTAAACTCTCCGATAATTTCATGTGATGCTTATTAGCGTAAGTGTGGATTCGGTGACAATTTGAACATAAAATATGACACCTTTCGATCTCAGCCTTTATGTTTTTTATTACCCCCTTTTTAACAAGCTGAGACACAGTTTTGACTTTTTGGGACGGATCAATGTGGTTAAATTCAAGTGCAACTGGATGCTCATTAAATCCACAACGACTACAACCCTTGTTCATTTTGTAATTATCCACATATGCCTTGGCCAACGCCACTCTAACCACCTCCAATTGCCTAGGGCGCGTTCTCATCACTCACCCTCCTCAAAACAGTTATTCAACGGCTGAATAGGCTGCTTGCTGAACACCCAGCGCCACTGCGGCTTGGTGTAGCCAGGAACCTTAACAAAATCGCGCACGCGGTACAGTTTTCCAGCGTCCGCCATGTTGTTGAGATAGCTTGAGGTGCGCGCAATGCTGTCATCAAGCATACCAGCCCCCTCAGAGGCCGTAATGCGCTGGTCATAACGCAACATGCGGAAAAGATGCTCACCCTGCTCTATACCGTGCTGGCGGCGTCTCTCGGCCAGCTCAACGGCGCTGGGGTGCATGGTTGACTTGCGAACCTGCATAGATGGCAATGGATCGCGATTGCCCAGCTTGTGCTGCAACTTCTCAAACTCAAGCAGGCAGTGGCCGTAAGTGATTTCATAGCGTTCATGCTTGTTCATCACACCCTCAAGGCTGGCCTTCAATCTGGCTTCGGCAGATCGCTGATCGCGGACCTTAGCTTCTCTAGCAGCGCGCTTTGCTCTTGCAGCCTCTGCTGCAACGCTGGCCTCATCGCTGTCTTCGGTTCCGACAGCAGGATTGAGTTCACTCTTTCCAGCCGTTTTATATATTGCATTATTAGGTCCATATTCACGACGTTTCCTTTTCAGTTTGATGTTAAGTTTGTTGATGATCCGACTGATCGTGCCAGGCGTGACGCGCAGAAAGTCTGCGATTTCCGTTTGCGACATATCCATCTCGGCGCACTGGATAACCTGGTCAATCAATTTTTCTGAGTTGCTCATTCGTCTTCCTCCAACGGCTCAATCTTGCCATCGCCATTACAATTATCGCAAGTTTCAATTTCACATCCAAAGTCGCCATGCCAAGTTGCGCTTTGGGCAACCCAGACTTCGCGCTCAACAGTTCCATCACCATCGCACTCAGGGCAGTTAATTAGATTGCTCACGATCAAACCTCCACAAAATCAGAGGCGTTCATGGCCCACAGGATAAAGTTGGGTTTGGTCAGGCCGACGCGGTTATAGACAGCAGCCTTGGCAATGCGTCCGGCGGTAAAATTGCGCTGGGCCGAGTTACCTGCGGTTTTGCTGTCAATGTTAAGATAGTCAGCAATCTCGGCGGTGGTGCAGTATTTCGTCTCACCAATGTAGGCAAAGACAGCCTTGTCGAGCTTCTGCGGCGACAATGGCTCCGGCTCCGGCTCTGGCAGCTCAATGACCTCTGCGGTGGTCTCAGGCTGCGGGAACTTAACACCGTTTTCAATCTTGATCGCCATCCAAGGCGTCGAGCTGGCCTTGTCAGAGTAATTGGGGATCAAGACAACATTAATGCTGTCGCCAGCGTTCACTGTGTGGCCCTCGATGACACCTGCCGGGATAAACACGCCCTCAGTGGTCTCTGGGTCATAAGCAAACGCAAAACCGTGAAAGTGTACGTTGGTTACGATGATTGATTTAGTGTGCATTACATTGTTCCTTTGATAAGTAATGGGATTGCAAAGAGGGCGATGATGAAGACGATCTCGCCAGCGATTTCAAGTTTATGTTTCATTGTTCGTTTTCCTTGTGCTGGTGGGGAGCCTAAGCTCCCCGATTGTGTTAAAATTTTGCGGATTTCAATATGCCTGACTTACAGGCTTCGCGGTTCCAATCGGTGGTCCCGATAACTTCCCACCACCATTCTGTTTGCGCCTCTGGATGACCCTCATGCCAAACAGTGTAATACTCGCCTGTGCAGAAACAGATTGCGCCAGCGCCAAAATCTTCTGCCTTAATCGCGTGGTTTTTGCCTTCCATCATGTTGGTGGCTCCTGTTTGCCAAGTCCACTTAGTGCCAGCTTTGCCGCCAGCAACAGGATCAACATTTTGAGGATTGGCCAGCTTTACTTTGAACGTGCTGCCATTTTTCTCGACGAGCGAGCCGCCAGTAGAATTGGCAATTGCGATGTCGCCAAGTAAGTCGCCCTTTGTGCCGTTTGTAAAATCAAATACTTTCATTGTTGGTTCTCCCAGTTTGAGTGGGGAGCCGAAGCTCCCCGTGTTGATTAGATAATGGCGCACGGCTTATGCAGCTCACCATTGTGCATCACGCGGCGGATCGCTGCGGAGGCGTTACCCATTGACTTAACCCAAGCGTGGGCAAGGTCGCCAGCGTGACCGAGGTCGTCAGCGTCAAGCTCAACGAAACGATCAGCAACATTCATGTCGCTGGAGGTTTCAACATGAACAACAAACGCTGGCTTGCGCTCGACCATGCGACCTTGAGCGGCCTCGGATGAAAGCAGGAAAGAAAGAGAATGTGCCATGGGAACCTCCATATCGGCGTGCGTTGGCGGGATTGCCTCGGCTATACAATTACACTAATCCGTAAATCATCCTATGTAAAGCCTAAAGATGCACTTGCACTAACTTTTTTTAGGATGTAACGTCCTATCAAATTAACCTTGGAGGGTGACATGAAGAAAGAAAGTCGAGTGGTCTTAACTGAGGCCCAGCATGAGGCGCTGACACTGGCCGCAGAGCGTGCTGGCATGGCGCTGGCCACGTTTATTCGGTCGGCAGCTATTAACGCTGCGGCCAACCTAGGGATTTACGCCGAACAGCCTAGAGCTGACTAATGGTCAACGGGCGCAATAAGGGCGCATCATTTGAGCGGGAAGTTGCCAACATGCTCCGCGATGAGCTGGGCATCGGTTTCAAACGCGATCTGGAGCAATACCGTGCAGGCGCTCATGCTGACTTGATCCCAGACGATCCGGCATTCCCGTTTACCTTGGAGCTTAAACGCTACGCCAGCGGACCCATCGGCGGTGCGCCTGCATGGTGGGAGCAAGTTAAAGTTGCCGCCGAGCGTGAGCAAAAGATGCCGTGCTTGATTTACAAATACGACCGTAAGCCAATGCGATGTGTGATCCCGCTGGCTGCGCTAACCGATTGCGATCACGATTACACGGTGGAGGTCGATTTCGAGACCTTCTGCTATATTGCTAGGGAGAAACTAGGATGAAAGATAAAGACTACATGCAGATATATTGCGCCGCTTTAACTGGATTGATCGCAGCGCAAGGCAACCACCGATCATTAACGAAAAGTTACGAGATCAAAGTATCACGGGAGAGTGTGCAAATTCCAGAAATTCTGTTTGATATGGAGCGAGCGGAAAGCGATCAAATCGACCGCATAAGTGGATTGATTGATGTTGCTAAATTAATCGCAGACTCTGCACTAGATTCATACTGGAAATAGAATAGGGAGACAATAAAATGAACGAAGATCAAATTAAAACTTTAATTGACCACGCCGCCGAGAGCCTTGGCCATGAGTGGAACATGCACGATAGTGGCTCAGGCGTAGCCGATGCGCTTGACACTATGGCCAGAGGTAAGGGCAACATTCTTGGAATAGCTCAAGCACTGTTCCAAATCGGTGATGCGCTTGAGTCAATCTCAAAAACTTACGCTCGCGAGCTTAATGCAAAGCTAGAAGGCGAAATATAATGAGCATGATCCCCGCTGACAAACTCACCAATGCCGAGTATCACGCAAAAAAGGACTACATTAGTTCTTCTGACGTTAAGCTAGTACACAGCAAGTCACTGGCACACTGGAGAACCAAAGTTTACAAATCCAGCGTGGCATTCGAACTTGGCACTTGCACTCACTCAATGGTGCTTGAAGACGGCGCTGATGTCATACGCGGACCAGAAACCCGCCGAGGCAAAGCATGGTCAGAACTGCACGAACAGGCGCAGGCAGAAGGTAAAACCCTCCTGACTTGCGGAGACTATGATCTGGCGCAGGAGATGGCGCACAGCGTGCTGTTCCATCCAGCAGGTCAGCGCATGGCAGGCCCAACAACGGTCAATGAGGCGAGCTTTTTCACTACAGACCCAGTAAGCGGATTGCAGCTCAAATGCAGGCCCGATAGCTACTGGGACGCAAAAGGCGTCATCTATGACCTCAAAACCTGTCAGGATGCCAGCCCACGCGGCGTGGCAAAAGACATGCACACATATAACTACGCCATCCAAGCGGCGTTCTATATCTACTGTTTGAACCTGGCTGGCTATGAAGCCAACCAATTTGTCTTCGTGAATGTTGAAAAGGCAGCTCCATATGCTGTATCAACCAGCATTCTATCACCCGAATATCTTGAATGGGGTACGCAGCAAATGCACCTGACCCTCGACAAGATTGCAAAAGCCAACCAAAGTCAAAAATGGGACACTGGTTGGTCAGACTTCACAAACGTGATTGATCTGCCACGATGGCTACAAGCCGACATTTAACTAGGAGAAAACACTATGGCTAAAACTGACTTCAAAAGCGTGATGGTGCGCAACGTCGAGTTCAAATACCCTCGCCTCAACGCGACCTATCGCTTCAACACCTCGGAGAAAAAGTCCGAGGAATGCGCGCCAACAGCCTCCGGCGCTTCATACTCAATCGGATGGGAGATGAGCAAAGATGAAGCTAGTAAGCTCCACGCCGAGCTAAAAGCCCACTATGAGACCTGCCAAACCAAGTCACCATTCAGCAAGGTGTTTGGCATGAAAAAGCTGGAGAACGGAAACTATGAGTTTCGCGCCAAGCGCAACGGTGTCAACGGTCAAGGCGCACTTAACGAAAAGCCTCGCGTTATCGACGGCTCAAAGCAACCGCTGGCCGATGTGGCTTTCTGGGGTGGCTCAAAGGGCAACCTGAAGGTCACTGCGTATCCCGTGACCGATCCAGACGGCAATGGTGGCATTTCGCTACTTATTGACACCGTGCAGGTCACTCACGCAGTCTACGGTGGCGGTGGCCTCGATGACTTTGACGAAGTGCCAACGACGATGTCAGGCGGCGTTGACGCATCTTTGGATGACTTTGGCCCAGCAATTGCGCCAACAGCGTCACCAGCGCAGGAAATGGCCGATGCCTTGGGAGACGATGAAATCCCATTCTAGGTAAAAGAAAACCCCTGCCAGTTGGGACGCTGGCAGGGGTTACTAGGAAAAAAGTCCGGTGATTGGTGGAAAGGGTCCGAACATGAATAGACTAACAAAAACCAGCGAAGTTGGCAAGCAGCAGCTTCTGTTAGCGCACGGTGCGCTTGATACAAAGATTAACCAAAAATACGCAGAGTATGACGGAATAGATTTAGCTCAATTGGCCAACCTCGTAAGCGAGCCGCAGGCCAAGGAAAAGGCCGATGCCTCGTTTATTATTCCGTCAACATATCGCGATCACGATGGCAGAAATCATGCCATCCAGCGCGAGAATGGCGAATACTGGTTGCTCGCCCTAGATGTGGACGAAGGTGATCCGTCGCTCACCGAGCTGCGCACAGCCGTTTCCACAGTCACAGGTGACGCATCCGCGCTGATCTATTCGTCATCCGGGGCCAGCGAAGACAACCGAAAGTGGCGCGTGCTAATTCCCCTGGCCGAGCCGATCAGTGGCGAAGACTACGCCGACGCACAGCTCGCGCTCTTTGATCTCATGCAGCAGGAGGGTATAACATGCGATGCAGCTCTCTCTCGCACCGGGCAGCCAATCTATCTTCCCAACGTGCCGCCAGCGCGCAGAGATGAGCGTAACGAGCCGAGCTTTTACCACGGTGTGCGCCACAGAGGCGGCGGCCTGCTGATCCCAGCCGAAAGCACGATCTGGGCAAACTTGGAGTTTCGCCGCAAGAATGAGGCCATCGCAGCAGAAAGAGCCGCAGCAGAGCGGTCACTTCGCGCACAGCAGCGAGAGGAAAATCGCAGCAAATACGATGTCGATGACCCGATTGAGGTATTTAACCAGCGTCACACCATCTCCGACATTATGCTTAAATACGGCTATGAGCGCAAAGGCCGATCAGACAGCTATCGCAGCCCAATGCAGTCAAGCGGATCGTTTGCCACGAAGGACTTTGGCACGCACTGGGTCAGCCTCTCCGGCTCCGACAGAGCATCCGGTATCGGTCAGGCCACTGGCGAGTTTTGCTATGGAGACGCCTTCGACATTTGGGCGCACTTTGAACATGGCGGCAGGATGTCAGATGCCGTCAGAGAATATGGTAAGGAAATCCGGCCAACGCCTGCCAAACAACGCGAAGAGATCGTGAAAGCGGCCTCTGACCCATATGCCGACTTTGATATGGTGCCTGACCAAGAGCCACAGCAGGAGCCACAGGTGCAGCCTAGAGCTACAATCATCATACCCAACGCCGAACAGAAGCCGATCTTCTGGCTGAAAGACGCCGAACCAGTGCTGACATCATCCTACCTTATCAAAGGCTGGCTGGGCCGAGGTCAGATGTCAGTGGTCTATGGGCCATCAAACGTCGGCAAGTCGTTTTTCTGTCTTGACATGGCGCTTTGCGTCTCAGCCAGCGTTGAATGGCAGGGAAGCAAGGTTAAGGGCGGACCAGTGTTGTACCTGGCCACCGAGGGCGGAAACGCTTTTCAGTCACGCTGCGTGGCTCTGCGAAAACAGTACGGAATAACGCACGCTCCGCTGGCTGTCAGGCCATCGCCCGTTGATCTACTGCGACCAGAGGCCGACCTGGCTGGCCTGATTGAGCTGTGCAAGCAAATCGAGGCCGACAAAGGTGAGCCGCTGTCCATGATCGTGATCGACACGCTATCCCGCGCAATGGCTGGCGGCGATGAAAACGGGCCGACAGACATGACATCATTCATTGCCAATGCCGATGCACTGCGCGAAGTCACAGGCGCACATATTATGATCGTGCATCACAGCGGTAAAGACACAGCGAAAGGTGCGCGCGGTCACAGCTCGCTCAGAGCCGCCACGGACACCGAAATTGAGCTGGAAGTTGAAGGGGCATTGCGCACGGCAACGGCCACCAAACAGCGCGACCTCGAGCCACAGGAGCCGTTTGTCTTTAACCTTCGTGTGCATGAACTGGGCAAGGATGAAGACGGCGATGTGGTCACAACCTGTACCATTGAGCAGGCCGATCCAGACGATGTGGCCGACATGAACCAGAAGCGACCAAGCGGTGCAAACCAGAAAGTTGTCGTGTCAGCCTTCAAACAATTGCGCGGAGAAGGCATCGGCGGAGAGAACCCATCTGGCCCAGGCTGGCCCGAAAGTGGGCGTTTCTGGTGCATAGATGAAGAGAGTCTGAGGGAGTTTGCCAGGGGTAAAATGACCTCCGCCAACCCATCTGGAGCCTACACGGCGGCCATCAAAGGGCTAATCTCAAGCGGGTATATGGTGCAAAACGAGGGTAAAATATGGATTTCTGCTAAGGAAGGAAGGGTCACATAATGTACGATTTTGCTACGATTTTTATGTTGTTGATTTTACACAGTATAAACACGTTTTTCGTATTTTTCGTATCTAATCGTAGTCAAAATCGTATGATTGGACATGACCTACGAAAACGACGATTTGCCTATAGGGCAATCGTCGTAGCGTGTCGGGAGAAAATTAATGGCTAAAAAGACAGCCAAGGCGAGGGCTGATCGTGGCAAGTTTGACAGCAAGCATACCGACCATGCCAAGCCGATCAATCGAAAGGTAGCCGCAGCGGTCGAGCCGTTCACCTTTGCGTCAGCGGCGGCCAGCAAAGTGTGGGGCGATACGTTGGTCAATTGTGTGCCGCCAGCATACGCCGTCAGATACCGTGAGCTGCGTGATGACCTAGAAGGCGCGATGGCCGCCGAGGATCACGCGCTTTGCGTTGAGCTGGCGACCAGTCTGATTAAAGCACTCAAGATGATGAACCTGAAAGCTCGGCAGGATGGCCATGAGCCGCCGAAAGTTGACGGACATATCTGCGAGTGGGGTGGTAAGATATATTGCTTCCTCGCCAGCGGCGATATAAGCGCCGTTAGACGCGCAAACAAGAATTGGACCGTCTACCACCTGTCTGACGTTTGTGCCGTCTTAAACGCTCTTACAGACGATCTGGTGGCCCCTGTGGTAAATGAGTTCCCTAAAGCCAAGATCACAGCGGTCAGAATGTACGATGACGAAATTAACTTTGAACCTGATGGAGAGTGAAATGAAAGACAACGTGAGAACACAGGTGCTGAAAGAGGCGTCCCAGCTTATCAACGGCCAACGGGCAACCGACTACGGTGATGCAAGCGAGAACTTCGGCTGTATTGCGGCTATGTGGTCGGCATATCTTGACTACCCTGTCAGCGCGGCTGATGTTTGTCACATGATGGCTTTGCTGAAGATCGCCAGGTTGCGCAATGGTAAGCATCGTGATTCGAGTTGCGACGGCGCTGGCTATATGGCGCTGGGCGCTGAGTGCGATGAAGGCGAGTAGACTTTTGCGCAAATATGTGATAAGTGACGTTCAGCGCATCTCCTCCCAGACACGCGCGCTCGTT
>Ga0209094_1000891_pt1 | contig 19526 bp, 17 predicted proteins | sample COGITO_mtgs_1004_2_FD_184790 | JGI IMG/M metagenome (GOLD analysis project Ga0209094, IMG submission 184790) | Pelagic marine microbial communities from North Sea - COGITO_mtgs_100430 (SPAdes) (version 2) | ecosystem: Environmental > Aquatic > Marine > Epipelagic ...
ATTTCAGTATCTAATGGTTTGGGGGTGGGAAAAGAAGGGGTGTCTATTTCAAATTCAAAACCTAGATTTCTAAAAACATCCGCATAGCGTTGTGGCGTTGTGCGTAATGGCGTGCTTATTTTTCCTGTGATTAATGCCTTTTTTTCAGCGCGGCCTTTGTCTATTTGAGTAAACTTAAGACCTGGCAAAAAGAGTTTTAGAACCTTTGTTCGCAATACGTTGTGCAAGTCTGCAACAGCGTCTATGTGGGTGTTTCGCACTGTTTTTGAAAGTCGATATAATCCAAGAACTCCTTTGTGAGTGGTGTTAAAATCTGCAGAAAGAACGGTCACCATTTTCAAATCTTTAAACAGTGGTGTAAACTGTTTTTTGGTCAACACCGTGAGTTTAATAGTGGGATTTGCGTTTGAGAAAGCGGTCAGTACCGGAACGGTCATTGCAACATCTCCCATGGAGGAGAGTCTTATGACAAGTATGTGTTTGAGATCCGACACTAAAATAAATTATTTAATTCCTCTTAAAACGGGGTTTAGTTCATCGTCATTATACATTTTCATTTGCTTATAAACCTTCATGTATTTGTCGCCGTTGGCAATGTCTTCTAGCAAATCGTCAATGGCAGTAGACAAGTCTGTACGTTGTTCTAAAAGTGTATTTAGCTTTGTTTGACAGCTTTGTTTATGGGCTTCCGTGGCATCCTCACGAACTGTTTCAAGCTGCATGTGGTAAATCTTAAGGGCTAAAATCGATAAGCGATCGATTACCCATGCTGGACTTTCAGAGTTGATTTTGGCCGTTGGTTTCGCCTGAACGTTTTTGTAGGTCTCTAAAAAATAACTGTCGATAAACTCAACGGTGTCTGTTCTATCTTGGTTAGAAGCATCAATCTTTCGTTTTAATTTTAAGGCTGCTACAGGATCAATATTTGGATCTCTAATAATATCTTCATAAGCCCATTGAACGGTATCAATCCAACTTTTTCTATAGAGTAAATGTCCGATAAGGTCTTCGCCTTTATCGTGTTTATTCTGAAACGGTTGATCAACTGAATTTAAAACTTTATAGGTTGCTATAACGTCTTGAAAAATGGAATTGGCTTTGTTTGAAAACATGCTATTTTATTTATGTGGCAAATATAAGAGTAATTCTTTAGTTTAGTTTAGCGGAAATGGAATATTCAGCCCAACTTGAAACAGCACTGCAAAAAGCAACACTCCTAAAACAAATTCTGATAACCAACGATATTTGGTCGTTTCAGAAAAATTTGCCAACACAATCGCGGAAGGTGCAAACGCAAACAAATAACCTGCAAGACCGTGATTCGAACTTAGAAACACAATGGTAATTCCTGTAAGAATTGCTAAAATAAGTACTGAAAAACTAGGGTTCACTACTCTGTTTTTAAGAAATCCTTTTGCAATAAAACTGCCAATCCCAAATAAAACAAAGGCTAGGAATAGAAGGGACTGTGCCTCTATTATTGTGTTATTGAATGAAAAGGTGTCAAAGCTAATGGTGGGTAAATATTCGATAAGGTTTGGAAACATATTTTTTGTGAGTAATCGATAGCAGGTCAAAAGTATTCCAACGGCTAAAATCCCACAAAAAGGAATGACGGTGTTTTTTGTTTGAGCAACGGAGTAAAATACCATCCCCAAAAATAAGACTGCAAAGAACAAAATAGCCCAAGGTTCATAAATAGCTGCTAGACAAATCCACATAGAAGCATCTAATAGTTTCTTTTTGATGTTTGAATTGGTTTTTAAACTCACGATTCTTCGAAGTGAGAGCAGTATAAAAAAGTTTGAAATGAGTACAGAATTCGTTTCTAGGCAAGATGGCATGAGTCCAATAAACAAACAAAAGTAAAGTGCGGCGTAACTATTGTTGTGGGTTAAGTTGTTTTTGGTGACGATAAAAATTAAGGTAAAAAAAGACGCCAAGAGTATTGAAAGATAGCCTACTTCCCTTAGAGTGTTGGAGAGATTTACTTCGTAATCAACTGTAATAATTCGTTGAAATACAAACATACAAATCAGTACAACTAAGAAAATTATATAGTGAATTGGTTTAGATGTTTTAAAAAAGCTTGTAATCATATAAAGTGTTGACTATATTTGCCACGTAAATATAAGGTTATTATAAAAATGTTTTGTCAAGGAACAGTATCATTTGACATTTTATAACCCAAAAACTTTAAACTAAAGACCGATGAAAGATTTTTTTAATGCCATTCAAGACCTTTTCGAAACTGTATTGTTAGCACCCTTTGATGCTTTAAGAGTCCTTGAGGTAGAAAACTGGTTTGGCGCCAACATTATGTCTTGGATATTTATGAGTATTGGATTGGTTGCCTTTGTGTATTGGATGTTACAATTGAAGTCTTTTAGTGACAATAATGAAGAAGATAAAAGTATCTCTTCCCATTCTTATCTATAGATCGAATCCAATATCTTTTCGATAGTTCATGCCGTCAAATTTGATGTGTTCTATTGATTTATAAGAGGTGTTTAAAGCCGATTTAAAATCCGCTCCAAAAGATGTGACAGCCATCACGCGCCCTCCTGAAGTTACAATTTTTCCATCTTTATTATTTGCTCCCGCATGGAATACAATCGAGTTTTCAACTTTGTCTAGACCTGTGATTTCCTTTCCTTTTTCGTAGGCTTCTGGATACCCCCCCGAAACTAACATGACTGTTACTGCGGTTTGAGGGTCTATTTCAATATCAACTTCATTCAAACATTGTTTGTCGATGGCTTGGAATATCTCAACTAGGTCTGTTTTTAGTCTTGGTAAAACAGCTTCGGTTTCTGGATCGCCCATTCGAACGTTATACTCGATCACAATGGGTTCTGAGTCCACCATAATAAGCCCAATAAAAATAAATCCTTTATACGGCAATTGATCTTTTAGAAGGCCGTCAACCGTTGGTTTCACGATTCTGTCTTCTATCTTTTTTAACAACACCTCATCGGCAAAAGGAACGGGGGAAATGGCGCCCATACCTCCTGTATTTAAGCCTGTATCGCCCTCTCCTATTCGCTTGTAATCTTTGGCGGTAGGTAGTAGTTTGTAATGTTTTCCATCGGTTAAAACAAAACAACTTAATTCAATGCCATCTAAAAACTCCTCGATGACAACCTTAGAGCTTGCAGCACCAAATTTAGAATCTACCAGCATGTTTTTAAGCTCTTGCTTCGCTTCATTTATATCTGACAAGATGAGTACGCCTTTCCCTGCAGCGAGACCATCTGCTTTAAGTACATACGGAGGTTTTAGGGTTTCAAGGAATGCATAGCCTGCCTCAAGATTGTCTTTTGTAAAACTTTCATAAGCAGCTGTTGGGATGTTGTGTCGATATAAAAATTCTTTTGCAAACTCTTTGCTACCTTCAAGTTGCGCAGCGGCTTTTTGAGGGCCAATCACAGCGACGTGCTGTAATTCTGTATCGTCCATAAAGAAATCATAAATTCCATTTACCAATGGGTCTTCTGGACCTACAACAACCATTGAAATGGCGTGTGCAAGAACTTGTTTTTTAATGCCTTCAAAATCGGTGACTGAAACATCTAAATTGGTGGCTAAGGATGCTGTTCCAGAATTTCCTGGCGCGACAAATAACGCATTACACAATGGGCTTTGGGATATTTTCCAGGCAAAGGTATGTTCTCTACCTCCTGAACCTAATATTAAAATATTCATGATACTGTTTGAATTAATATGCTTTTTCTTCTCCTTTGATCGTATTGAAAAGTGTTTGAAAAATAATTTTTAAATCTAAGAAGAAGGACCAGTTTTCGATATAAAAAATATCGTGTTGCACACGTCCTATGATGTCATTATCAGTTTCTACCTCACCTCTAAATCCACTCACTTGAGCCAAACCAGTGATTCCAGGTTTCACAAAATGTCGCACCATAAATTTATCTATTTTTTTGGCGTACATATCTGTATGGCTCAACATATGAGGTCGTGGCCCCACTACTGACATGTCTCCTACAAGTACATTGAAAAACTGTGGCATCTCGTCCATACTTGTTTTACGTAATAGTTGTCCAAATCTAGTAATACGATCATCCCCGCGGGTGACTTGTTCTAAGTCTGCCCTTGGATTGGTAACCATGGATCTAAACTTGAAACAATTGAAAGATTTGAAATTATATCCATTTCTTAGTTGCGTAAAAAACACGGGGCCTTTGGATTCTACTTTAATGACAAGTGCGATCAGTGGAGTAAGCCAAGACAAAATTAATACAATTACTGCCAAAGAAAATACGATGTCAAATGCTCGCTTTAGGAGTGAACTCAAGGGGTCGTCAAGAGGAATCGTCCTGAAGGTTAGGATTGGAATGATTCCATAGTAATCATGTTGCAATTTTTTGGACAATACTTTGGTTCTATCTGGAATAAACTTAACGACTTTAAGGTTGTTGTCTGCGTAGTTTACGACTGCTAAAAGATCTTCATTGTTAAGTTCTGATATTGAACAAAAAATCTCATCAATTTCTTCGTTTGTGATGTAATCAAAAGTGGCTTCTAAGTCTAGTTTGGATCGGTCTTTGAAACAAACAATTTTTTTATTTAGAAAGCCATAGGCAGGGGTCTCTATAAGAAATTTTTCCAGCGATTTAGACTGAGGGGTTTCACCTAAAATAATCGTTTTACGAATATTTCCTTTAAAAATTGATCGATACCTTTTTAGTAAGAAAAACATTAGATATTTGAAAATCGCAATGCAAAAAAACGATGCTAAAATATATTTAATGATAAGTGTCGGACTAAGATTAAGATTGAAGTTAATCCCTGAATACGCAAACATTAATAAGCTAAAAAGGAGAATTTGTCTAAAAAGTAATTTAGCTATTCTTATAACGGTAGAATATCTATGAACTTCATAAAAACCAGATACAAAAGTCGTTACAAGCCACCCAAAAGAAAGAAATAATATAAAGTTTAGAGGGGGGATCTCTGTGAAAAAACAAAAAATCCCAAGCGCATTTATAAGCACCAAATCGGCTGCGTATGAAATGGGTTTTATAAATCCTGAATATCGACCTTGCTTAAATAAACTCACTTACTGTTTTATATGTTTCGAGAAATCTTTATGATCAATCTTGGTTAATTTTTCATCGGATAAGTTCTGAAAATAATTAAAAGTTATCTTCATTCCCTCTTTTCGGGCTATTTGAGGTGACCAATTTAACACTTTTTTAGCTAATGTAATATCCGGTTGTCGTTTTAAGGGGTCATCCTCTGGTAAAGTTTTGAAACTTATTTTTTGATCAGAGTTTGTTAATTTTAAAATTTCATCTGCAAATTCAATAATTGTAATTTCATCTGGGTTTCCTAAATTGACAGGATTTGAATAGTCACTAAATAACAATCGATAAATCCCTTCAACTAAATCGTCCACATAACAAAAGGAACGTGTTTGGGCTCCTTTTCCAAATACGGAGAGATCTTCACCTCTAAGTGCTTGCCCCATAAAGGCTGGAATGACACGTCCATCGTTCAGACGCATCCGAGGACCATACGTATTAAATATGCGGGCAATGCGTGTTTCCAATCCGTGAAATCGGTGATACGCCATTGTGATGGCTTCTTGGAATCGTTTGGCTTCATCGTAAACACCACGAGGTCCAATAGAATTCACATTTCCAAAATAATCCTCAGATTGTGGATGTACCAATGGATCTCCATAAACCTCAGACGTTGAGGCAATGAGAATACGTGCCTTTTTAGCCTTTGCCAACCCTAGTAGGTTATGAGTTCCCAGAGAGCCAACCTTAAGGGTTTGAATGGGGATTTTTAGATAATCAATGGGACTGGCTGGAGAAGCAAAGTGTAAAATATAGTCTATGGGTTCTTCAATATCTATATGAACCGTCACATCGTGTTCTATAAAATGAAAGTTAGAGTGGTCAAATAAATGTTGGATATTATCCTTATCGCCCGTGATGAAGTTATCTACCCCTAAAACCCTGAATCCTTCGCCAATAAAGCGATCACATAAATGAGATCCTAAAAATCCTGCAGCTCCGGTAATAAGTATGGTTTTGGGCATAAAATTAGTTACATAGTTTGCAAAGGTAAGCAAATATTGTTCCAAGATTGAAATGACTTTAAAAAAGAAAGCTTGTTGTCTTTAAAAGTGGAGCGATAATAGCTTAGTATCTTATCACAAGTAATAAACAACCAAATTAGAAAGTACCCTACTTTATTATCATTTAGTATTTGAATTATTATAAAGTGCTATGAGCACTAAAAACATTAATATTGATGATAATGGGATGTAAAAAAGATTCCCACTTAAAGCTGAAAGCACCAAAATAGTTATAAAAAAAGCTTTAGCAACTCTGCCTTTCACAATATTCTTATATAATAGGCATAAGAAAAAGATATAGGCTACTAACCCTGTAAGTCCAAAAAATAAAATTACATCAAATAATTGCATTTCTAATCGGACTACTTCCGTTTCTAATGCTCCGATTATAATATTAAAATTAGCCTGGTTTAATTGACTAAAAACTTCAAGAACATTGTCTGTTCTGTATGAAAAAATTGCGGAAAGTAAACCTTTAGACTCAAACAATTCAACAAACATAGGTGTCAACAATAGCCTTACCAATAGTGTGACAAATATTATTAACAATATTGAGAAAGTTGTTATTTTAAAATATTTGTTGAATTTTTGGCTTGAGACAACTATTAAACTTAATATTAAAAACTCTGCAAAATACACCCCTTTGAGGCCAGATAATGCGCAGAGCACTAAAAGTAATAATAGCATTTTTTTATCTCTACACACCCAGAAAACAGTAGTTGCACATAAATAAAAAAATGGTGTAAATCCTTGACTTAAAATTAATCCATTATAACCAAATCTTCCATCAAATTGATAGGTTTGAAAAATTTTCACTTCAAATAAAATTCCTATTAAAATTAAAATGGCATTTATAAGAATAATCCATTTGAAAAATTTATACAACTTAACAAATAAACCTTGATCTTTATTTAAATATGTATAATGTAATAACGGGAAAACAAGTAATGCAAAGATATATCGTAAATATTCAAAAAAATAGCGTTCAGAAAAGTTGTTTTTAGACACATAAACTATTGATAACAAAACGATAATAAATGATACCATCTTTAAGTTTTCTTGAATATACTTAACGTGTGACAGTATAAATATAATTGAGTATACGAGAAAAATGGCTTTTATAATTCTATTGAATTTTATAAAATCAATATCGTAGAATATTTCTATTTTGTCCATGAAATCAAAACCAAAACTAAGTATAAGAAAACCAAAAATAGCAGCATGGTAATTGGTCAAAAAAGCTTTTATTTTATACAAATCTAAGATGTTTTTATTTTATTTAAAATATAGTTTTCGTATGATGAATTAATAATTCCCCAACTATAAAGCTCATTTATTTTTTGGATATTGGCGATCGCAAAAATTTCTTTGTTCGCAAATAAAATGTCTTGATTTAAACTTTTTTTTATGTCATTTGAATTATCAAAATAATGTGCGTTGTCTTCTAATATACTTTTATTAAATATGTTATTGTGAGCAATAATTAATGTATTTGAAGCCATCGCCTCTAACAAAGACGGGTTGGTTCCCCCTACTGAATGCCCGTGAAAGTAATACCTGGAAAAGAATCTTAAGTTATTAAGGTCTTCCTGATTATAGTTTGCACCTACAAACCGAATTCTCTTATCATTAATATACTTTTTTTGAAGTTTTTTGCCAAAGTCATTTAAAGTTCCGAAAATAACAAGGCTATGAGTGATGTCCGAGGCATGATACCCCTCGACAATAGTTTCTATGTTGTTTTCAGGCTCTAAGCGCGCTATTAAAACACAATAGCTGTTGCGTTTAACATTATATTTTGTAAGTACTTTTTCATTTGGATTGTTAAAAACAGTTGCTCCATATGCAATAAATTCTGATTCTCTGTCATACTTCTTTACAATATAATCATGAATCCCAATAGAATCTGAAATTAAAAAATCACTGGACTTTATAGCCAATTTTTCAGCATACCTAAGGAATTTTCTAACAGAGGAAGAATATTTGGAACGCTTCCATTCCATACCATCCATGTTGGTAACAATAATGGCTTTTTTTGGGAGCAGTCTAAACCAAACTGAGCTTGACGTGTAACCAAGCTGTAAAATGACATCAAATTTTCTTTTTCTAGAATCTAGAATACAATTTAAATCATATACAAACTGTCCTGCTGTTCCTATTTTATATTCCGGATCATAGGCGTGGATTATATTGACGCCTTTAAAATTGTTATCTTGATATGGGTGGTCGTGAGAGTTATAAACATATACATCATGATTTTTTGAAGCTAGATATACTGAAAAATTTTCTGCAAACTGTTCAAAACCACCATGATTATTTGGGACTCCTCTGGTTCCTAAAATGGCTATTTTCATTTGTCGCTATCTTTATTTTGAAATGATGTAATACTTCCTCCCGTTTTATAATTAAAATTTGAGTTTGTTAGAATTAATAGAATGGTTGTAATAAAATAAACCCCTCTTACTCTTCCAAATACAGATTCAGATAGCATGCTAAAAAAAAGAAATAATGTAACAATTAGCAGTATTCTATTTTTTTGTTTTAAACCCATTCTAAAAGCTGTTATAAAAATTAATATTAATGCAATAAGTCCAATAAAACCTGTTCTCCAAAATGTGTCAACATATTGGTTATGTGAATTGTAATCTGAATGATGTTTTAGTCCGAAGTTTTCTAAACGATTCTTTAGATCTTTTAATTTTGATTTTGAGACGCCGTTACCAAAAGTGAATTCTTTCCAACCGCTCAGGGTCGCCACAGATTCTCTCCACAATATAAATCTTAGTGTGAGACCATTTATTCTTGAATCATTAGAGTTTTCAAGCTTATTAACTTTTAAAACACTTAAATCGTTTAGGTTTAAAACCTCATCAAACCTTTGTTGCAAAGGTTTGAATAAAAAGACAGAAATAAGAAACGGGAAAATTAAACCTATATATAAAATAGACGTCTTTTTAAATTTGATTAAAAGTAAAAGGTATAATACTATTGAAATAACTATAACAAGTTTTGAGCCTAAAAAAATTAAGAACATAAAAAGTATTAGTTGAAAAATATACGTCTCTTTTTTATGATAATACTGCTGAAAAAAACAAATAGATATAAATATTAAATATGACAAATATACAGGGTGGTAATATTTTGAAAACTCTTGGAAAGAAAAATATTCATTTTTTTCTAGTAGGATAAAATCCATTAATGATGTAGAAAATAAAAAGAAGCCAATTAATAACCCTGATAGCATTAAATAATACATAGCATTATTTAATTTTATTGATGCCATTAAAATGGGAATAAAAACAAAAGGCAGTAATCTTTCTACGGTAGAAAATTCTCTAATTTCATTTTCTTTCACAAAAATTGTATTCAAAAAGTAAACAAAGAAAAGGGCTATAAACAGAAAATTAATCTTGTTTTTCTTGAAAAGTTCCCAGTTAAAATCCTTAATATAAAAAACAAATGCAACTATTAACGCAATGTTATATATTGGTTCAACTAAAAAAATTGATACTAAGAAAAAAACAAATACATAGTCTTTTTTATTTGCTTCAAACAGTGGGGTAAGAATATTTGTTTTACGTAAAGTATAGAAAAGCACGGATATTAAAAACAGAATTCCAAGTGTGATGTTTAGATAAGGTATCTTGTTAATAATTGCGTATGGATATTCTAAATAACCATTATTTGTACTGACATCAAAAGTATTACTGCTACGAATTTTTATATTCTCAAATGAATTGATATGGTTTAAATGAGCTGTATATTGTTTATTTTTATTAGATATTATTACTTTTTTAAGTGTGAAATTTTCTCCGGGAATTTCAAAATAAATTCTAAACCTTGAAATATTGTCTTTACTTAGATTGTTAATTTCTAATACAGAATCATTGATTTTTTTAAACCTATAAACCGTTTGATAATTTATTTTAGTGCCATAGTTCTTGTTAGCATACATTATTGGAATGCCTGTTTCTATTGTATGCTCATCTAACTCTACTTGAATAGTATTAATAGGCTTTTCAAAAACAATATATTTTGAATTTAAATAAAAGCAAAAAAACACAACAATGCCAGCCAAAAACAGAAGGTAAAAAGCAACAGGTATATGCTTAGGTGTTGATTTAAACATGATGCGAATTAATTATTTTAAACAATAACTCGGCACTATTTTCCCATCTATACTTCGACAAAATCATGTCATACTCCTTTTGATAATCATCATTACTTGAAAGTATGTTTCTAATCTTCATTTTTAAATCTTCTTTGTCATAAGGGTTAAAAGTTAATTCTTTTGGCAAATTAAAGTCCTTCATAGCTGTTGAGTTTGAAACAATCATTTTCTTATTAAACATCATTGCTTCTAATATGGGTATTCCAAAACCTTCTGCTAGTGAAGGAAAAACAAATAACGCACAATTTGCATAATATTGCTTAACTACTTTAAATGAAACATTCTGCTTCCAAACGACATGATTTTTCAAAAGCTCTTTATTGTTTTCTAAATACTTTATCAACTCAATATCTGGTAAATCATTTGAGCCTATAAAAACTAATTTATAACCTTGTTCATGTAATTTAAGTTCAATAAATGCTTTTATTAAAATGAGATGGTTTTTTCTAGGCTCAACCCGAGAGACGTATAAAACAACCTTTTCGTTAGATTTTTCTAAGCTATTTAGATTTGTAGATGTATCTAATAAATTAAAAGTGTCTTCTACTGCATTGGGTGTTACATAAATATGCTTAGGTTTTATGTTGTATAATTTAGAGATTTTTTGTTTTGAATACTCAGAAACGGTTAACAATATATCGGCTCTTTTTGCTGAGTATTTAAAAAGCAACCCATTAACAATTCTGTATTTTAACGGGAAGAATTTTTTAAACTCGTTTTGTTCAAAAAGAATATCATGAGTTGTCACTATATATTTACCTTTTTTAAATAAAGGGGTTATATACTGAAAATGTGAACAATCAATCTCATATTTTTTTATAATTAAAGGTAATTCTATTAATAAACGATAAAACTTATTGTGACGCTTTAGAGGAATATAGGTTACGTTGTGGTGGTCTCCAAATTCGTTTTTTAAATTTTCTATATTATTTGCTGCTAAAAAAAAACGCCAGTTTTTTGCAATATAAATAAGCTCGAGATAAAGACCTCTTAAATAGGTCCTTGTCCCTTGGTGCTTGTCATCAAAGACATGCATGTCTACTAAAACATTCATAAATAAAAAATTGGTTTATATTATTTATATATAGTAAATAACTCTTTTGATTTCGAAATATTTGTTGCTAAAAGACAACTTATTATCTTTGGTTTAAAGATGAATGTATTATGTGTATTGAATAAAAAAATTATTTCATAAAAATACATAAAATCTCAAAATAAGGTAGTTTTATTCTCATATAAAATAATTATTTTAGTTTTATTAAATTTGATTGGCTTAACCCGTAGTAAACTAATAATAAAACCAAATAATAAAACCCTTGTTTTGGTATATCTGTACCAATCAAGTTTATAAACAAGCCTATGGTAAAAAAAAGTGAGACCCTGTTTTTGTTAGAGTAGAAAATCTCAACTAATGAAAGTAATAAAAGTATAAACCCAATAATGCCTTTCTCGGCTAAAGACATTGTTAAATAAGCATCTCCTACTTTATAATAGAACACTTTGTCTGGTACTTTTTTATGAAGATTCGTGTAACCTGCAAAAATTTCATTATCAGCCTTGGGTGAAGACAAAGCCCCTATACCATTGCCAAATGGATTCTCATAAAATTTATCTAATGAATACGATATAAAAGCTCCCCTTTGTGAAATCGCATTATTCTTTGCCGTTGGATTAAATGTATGAGTAAATTTTTGTATAGTTTCATTTTGTGTGGAATATATAATTGCAGCAAAAATTAGCATTATTGAAATAAAAAAAAGAATTATTCCTTTTTTCGTAATCTTTAATGTTTTTGGAGAATATATCCCTATAAGTAATAAAAACAGAATAAGTATTGGCCCTCTAGAAAATGTTAAAATACAAACTAAAGAAAGTAGTATGACATCCCAGTATTTGTTCTTATTATTAGTGTAGTAAAGTACTAATAGATAAAGGCATGCTAATTGTCCCATTATTCTGAAATCAAAAACAAAGCCTGTGTTTCTTGGTATTTTCCTTGCAACCCTTAATATTATTCTTGATATATCATCCTTAAAGATTATATCATCTAAAAATAAATGTAGAGTTTGCTCGTAAAAATAAGGACTTATATATATTATAATACATGCTATAAATGTATATCTGAAAAATTTTAAAAGATAATTAAAATCAATTTTTCTTTCCGCTTTACATAAAGCTAGCAATAAAAACAAAACCACTGGAAGGGTCTCTAATGTAAATACTGAAATAGAATATGGGATACTTAATACACTATAAGCTAAAATAAATATAACTAAAAGTATGGTCCATTTTAAATCATTTATCCTTTGAACATTTATAGTCTTCAGCGTATTAAAATTATATATTAAAATTATTAAAACAGGAATATAATTGCAGAGTAAATTAAAAATGGTAAATACTATTGGAGTTCTGGGCATTATTGGCCCCATAATTAATCGGGCAGATAATATTAGTATAATTACAGTTACTAAATCCTGTTTTAAAATAATTCTATAATAAGAAATTAATAAAATAGGGATTATAAATACAGGCGCAAAAACATCTGCCTTATACAGTACTATTATAAGACAAAATATTAACGATAGATAATAGTCAATTTTAAAGTTAGTTAAAATCCTCATTTAATAGCAGTTTTAAAAGCGTTTGTTAAGGAGTCTATGTTTTCACTCTCCATACACCTTGGGTCACCAAACGCGTCTGACATTATGCCTTCAAAAGAGTTATCCAACAACCACTTCGAAAATTCATTTACAGTTAATCCTTGGTTTCTTTTATTTATTAAATTTTTCAAACTATAATTCTTAAAACCCTTCCAAGACACCTGATTACATGTGCTCATTTTATTAAAAAAAGTAGGGGCAAAAGTAAACGCATGTTTACCTTTTAACGCTGCTTCGTACGCAATAGTGCCTGATACTGTAAAAAAAACATCACAGCCATCTAATAGCTTGTGTGAGTCTGCCTTATTATCAATAAGGTAAGTATGACGTAATTTTTTTACTGATTTATAAAATTTTAATCCTCGATCTCCAATAGCGTTGGAATGTTCTTTAACTAATAAAATATAATTTTCTGGTAATATTCGCCATATATTAGTGATTAACTCTAATTGGTTTTCATAATATCTACCTATAACATCAATAGAAGCTTCGGGTTGTTTATGAAGAGTGAAAAGCACTTTTTTCTTGTTTGTAGGAACCTTTTTTACCGAGGTTTCTTTAACGCGTTTATTAAATAAAAACCGATTACAAACCTCTGCGCTTCTAATTTTTAATTGTGTGAAGGGGTTGCTGTATAAGGTTGGGTCATTTGCATCTTGATTCGCTCTTGATACAAAATTTTGTATCAATTTCAGATTATGTTTTAATGTCCCTTTTTTAGCTATCAGCTTGTCATTTATAGAAAGATAAGATGGTTTTTCTATTTTAATAGTATCCATCTTTGAAATTGAAATTTTTGAAATTTCTTTAATTTTTGATTGAAACTCATCTGTAAAAAAGGCAAAACGCCCATTTGGTATTCTAATGGTATGTGGATTTAAAAACTCACAGTTAAGTGTGTTTTCCTGTAATGTTAATCTATGAGCTACCAACTCATGAGCCCATGTGACCTCACCAAATATGTGGCTAATGGTGTTGTTTTTTATAAAATTATAGTATAATGATTGTAGTTTCAATAAGTAGTCATAAGTCCAGGTACTAGATTCTTCTCTTAATACTCTGTCTCCATAAACTAACTCATTAATTTTAAGATCAAAATCATGTTTTTCTGCCGACTCAGAAAGCACTTCTTTTTTTCCGATGTAAAGCAATTGGGCTTTTGGAAATTGAGAACTTAAATCTATGTATTGTTTAAGGTTAGGAATAATCCAATAGGTGGTTATATCGTGCTGTTTTAAGCTTTGGGCCACTTTGACAAAAACATCTGTTTTGTAGTAATTCGCTATAAAGCATATGTTTTTCATTCAGTATTATTTTATTTTCCTAATTTCATGTGTGCTATAAACACCTTGTTCAGTAATACTTTTATAAATAACACTTACTGGTGCAATAGTAATTTGATCAGCTATAGATATTCCTTTAGTGAAAACGCAATTTGACCCTACAAATATATTATTGCCAAATATAATCTTACCAACTATCATTTTTCTATTCGTATCGAACCCATGTGTCCAAATTTCTGATCCGTTACCACCAAAGACAACATTTTCTCCTATAAAAACTTCGTCGACAATATCAAAATAATTATTTCTTAATATAGAACTATTTCTACCAATATATAGATTTTGATTTAAAAAATCTATTGAGTCATCAACAGTACCTCTGACCGGAGCTCCTATGAAATTATCGCTTCTAATCTCTGAATTATTTTTTAGAACAAGTATGTTAAGATGCTTCAATCTATTTCTTTTTTTAATGGTCGAATTATCTTTAAGGGTTAAATCATTCACAATAATTTGATTGAAAAATCCTATTTGAGCATTTTCCATTTTTAGTTTTCTACAATTAATAATATTAAACATCCCTATTTTGGACTTGCTGTCAATATTATATTTAAAGATGATCCTATAAAAGAAAACCCTAACACCATTAAAAGGTAAACATGTGATAAATAATGATATAATAGACTTCATTATGTTTATTTTGTTAGATAGTATTTTCGATGCTTTAAAACCGCTAAACTAATAATAAATGTTACAAGTGTGCTAAAAAACATTGCTGCAGTTATTTTCTCTAGATAACCTAAACCAGAAATGTTTAATATCCCAACAAAGCAAATAGCATTAGTGATGGCCAAGTAAAGTTTTATTTTATTTTTATTTTCTCTACTGTAATAAACTTCTAAAAAGGAGGTGAAACACCAAATAAAAGTATAGCCAATAATAAAAGTTAAAACTAATATAAGTCTGTTCAAATCATAATGTACGTCATTGTAAAGAAAGTAGCCAATAGTTAAACAAAGAACACAAAATATTGAAGAAACTAATGCGGCAAGATACTTTTTCAAAAGGTTCTTTTTTATTTCTAATATATCGCCAGAAATATATATTTCCTTAATCATAAATGCCAAAAGAGCACCATGTGTTAACTGAATTAACATACTAAAACGTTGAATTATTGAAAGTAATGTGCCATCATTTAAAGACATTATTTCCAAAGCGTTTATTTTACCATAATTAGCAATATACATCATTATAAAAACTTGAATTATACTTGGCCAAGAAAATAATATAGAAGCTTTTAAAACAGATTTAATCTGTGTGTTTTGATATTGCTTACTCCATTTCAAAATAATCAAGCGTGCCACTTTTAAAAAATATAAAACACAAAAAAGTATTTGCCCAATAAATATTACCCACAAATCAAACTCTAAACCTAATAACACATAAATAAATAAAAACATGAGAGATATCACATTTGCTGTAATAGTTACATATAACCCTCTTTCGGGTTTGTTTTTTAATCTATAGTATGAGGACAAAAACGCAAAAGTGGATAAAAAAATAGCTCTTGAAACAATGTAAATAATATTATCATCTATACTAAACACAAAGTAATGAATACAAACAATTCCAAATCCTAAAACAAATAATATAAAATAAACAACATGAAATATCTTTGTGACTTCATTAACTATTTTCCTCTTATCCTCTTTATTTCTATAGATATAAAAAAAATAGCCAACCAATCCTAAATCCAAAAAAGGTATTATTACAATGGTTACTGAATAAATATATTCAATAGACAAATAAACCGTTTGGTCTTTAAATATTTGTAAAACAAGAATGGGTAATAAAAAAATAACAGCCTTATCGCAATAACTTAAGACCATGAAGTTAAAAAGACCTTTATTATTTTTTAATATGTTGTTTGTTTTCCTCAATTGAGCAGTAGCTATATCTATTTTACTAATAAAACATTTTTGTGTTTAGATCGTTTCTTTTGTGTTTTCCTCTATAAAAATTTTTTCAAAAGGAGTACCTTTTACAATGTTTTTAGAAAAAAATTTTCCCAATACTTCTTTATAATGCTTGGGGTGTAAGCCATAGCCCGGTCTAACAGATCTTACGTTTTCTTCTGTGATTACATCTCCTTCTTTAACATCTTGGGTTACAAATAATGATCGGGAAAATTCACGACTTGTCTTCTTTTTATCTGTCATTTCATAATTAACCCTACCCATTAACTTTTCAGTTAAACGGACAGCATCTACCATCTGTTTAAATTCTGTTTCGTCTAAAGAAAAATGAGCATCTGGACCTCCTATTTTCTTATTTAAAATGAAGTGTTTCTCAATAACTTTCGCTCCTAAAGCTACGGCTATCATTGGAGCTTCAATTCCCATTGTATGGTCAGACAGACCCGCTTTTACATTAAACCTTTTTTCAATGTCAGGTATCGTTAGTAAATCTGCGTCTTCTGGACTAGCAGGATAAGCAGATGTACATTTTAATATGGTAATATCATTATTTCCAACTTCCTTACAAGTTTTAATTGCGAGTTCTATGTCTTCTATAATAGCAATCCCTGTTGAAATAATGATAGGTTTTTTTTTGCTTGCAACATATTTTATTAATGGAATGTCTGTAATTTCAAAAGAAGCTATCTTATAAATGGGGGTGTTTAATTCTTCTAAAAAATCTACTGCTGTATAGTCAAAAGGAGATGAAAAACAAACCAGCCCTTCTTGTTTTGCTAAATCGAATAATGGCTTATGCCATTCCCAAGGTAATGAAGCTCCTTTGTATAAATCATATAAATATTGACCATCCCAAGATGTTCCTTGATTAATTTTAAAATGGTTTGTTCTTACGTTTAAAGTTATAGTGTCTGCTGTATAGGTTTGTAATTTAATAGCATCCGCACCAGCTCTTTTGGCTGCTCTTACTGTTTCTTTTGCAACTTCCAAACTCCCTCCATGATTTGCTGAAAGCTCAGCAATGAGAAAACATTTATCCTTTAACATGATTTTTTTCTAATTTATATACAAAACTACTAATTTCCTTAATCATTTCATCTTTAAAATATGTATATCCAGAGTTTTCAAACACCTTGACTGATGCTTTGTTTTCTTTTTTAATATAGGCTAATATAGGTACTTTATGTTTTTTAAAGTACGTTTTTGAGGATTCTATTAAGAATTCCCTTGCGAGTTTTTGACCTCTGTATGATTTTGATATCAAAATTCCAACCACAGAATGCTCTTTTTTAATATCAAATCGGACTATTCCAGCAGGATTATTATTTATTAAAGCTATTAGAAATAACGTGTTTTTATTTATAATTTTCTTGGAAAACCATTTCTTATGATCCTCAAATTCAATAGGGTTAGAATTATAAGAGTTTTTTCTGACCAATTCATCATTTGACCAATTAAATACTGTGGTTACGTCTTTTGCTATTGCTTTTCTAAAAGAAATATTTAATTTATTTAATAATCTTAAAAAATGGGTTTTACTGTTACCATTAAATAGTTCGTGCTGGTTTGCTGAAAATAAATCTAGATTGTTATGCTGTAAAATTGACTTTATTTTTTGTTTGAAATCTAAAATGGTATAATTAGAGAAATCTCCCCCATCTATAATGGCTTTTTTTTCTGCTAAAACTCTATAAATGTTCTTTTGATTCTCTACGTAATAACCACTAAGCACCGGCATTTTAATACAAGAAAGTTCATATAAAATTGTACTTGCTGGAGCAACTGCAAAATTGCATTTTTTCATTACTTTTATTAGTTCGTCTTCTGTTAAATTCCTGTAGATTGTTAATTTGTTAGAATATGTTTCTTCAAAATTAAAAATTTCTTTGTGGCAATACGCACCTCCTAAAACAACGTGTATCTTTTTGAAATTAGGAATTTGTAGAATTGCCTCTACAGCCTTTTGGGTTAAGTTTAAAGAGTCTGCACCTCCAAAGCAAACAAATGCACTATCAATCGTTTGGATGGTTTTATTTTGCTTTGCTTCTTTCAAAAACAGTGGTCTTAATAAGGCGTATTTGGTACCTAATGCTAACTTGGTGTATCGCTCCTTACTAAAGTGGTTTTCTTGGGCGTGCGGAGAATGATTAATAACCACGTCTGCAAACATGTGCTCTTTTGCTAAATCATCTATATATATTAGCTTAAACCCTTTTTCTTTTATTTGTCTTTGATAAGTGCTTATAAATTGATACCCATCTGCAATAATAATATACTCATTGTAATTAAATAGTGATACCAACCAACCAGGCTCTTGTTCAATACTGATAGATTCTGGTATAAGTTTGGTTTTGTAAGCGCTTGGTATAATGTTTAGAATTGAAGTTTTTTTTGTGATAAAAACAAAATCATAGTCCTTTTTATACATCTCTACCAAAGCAAAGAGCCTGTATAAATGTCCTAATCCAGTAGTCGCATTTCCGTCTGCTCTAAATATTATTTTCTTGGTCATCAGACTTAAGTTTAAATTTAATTTCTGCCAATTTCCAATCCGTTTCTGTGTCAATATCTTGTGCTTCTAGTTCTGAAATTACAATAGCACCAGAGTTCTTAGTAAATATTTTTTTTTCATTCAAAAATGCTGAAGTATTTACCCAATAAAACTGCCCAGAGTCATGATATCTAGGCTCTAAATCTTGAGACCTGGAGTTTAAGTACTCTCCCCAAACCATCGATACTTTATTGTCATTAAACTTTAACGAGCGTTGAATAGGAAAAGAAAATTCTAAAACTGGAAAAACAGAATCAAAACTATTCTCTAAGAGTTTATTATACGCCTCTATAATTTTATTTGAAGTTATAAAAGGAGCTGTAGCGAGTAAGCAGCAAATATTATTAAAATTAATGTTTTTCTTATTGTAATTTTCGACGACTTCTTCAACGACATCCGCTAAAACTGCAAAATCATCGGCATTTTTGAGACTTCTTAGAAAAGGCACATTTGCACCATATGTTCTGGCTATTTCTGCTATTTCCTCATCATCAGTTGAGACCATAACCTCATCAAATAGGTTACTTTTTATGGCGGCTTCAATTGAATATGAAATAATAGGTTTGCCTAAAAAATGTTTTATGTTTTTTTTAGGGATGCGCTTACTTCCACTTCGTGCCGGTATGATTGCTAAATTAGCCATTGACGTAAGTTAATGTTTTTTCAATAACAAATGCTTGTTCTTCATCTGTTAGAGTCGGATACATTGGCAAACTAATGCATTTAGAATAATAGGCTTCAGAGTTGCTTAAATCTGCACTTTTATACCCTATTTCTTT
>Ga0209094_1000896_pt1 | contig 19444 bp, 17 predicted proteins | sample COGITO_mtgs_1004_2_FD_184790 | JGI IMG/M metagenome (GOLD analysis project Ga0209094, IMG submission 184790) | Pelagic marine microbial communities from North Sea - COGITO_mtgs_100430 (SPAdes) (version 2) | ecosystem: Environmental > Aquatic > Marine > Epipelagic ...
TGGGGGGTTCTTGGATGTCTAAGCACTGTAAAAAGTAAAACATAAAATTGTACAGGCGGCGAGGTAGGATTTAGGATTTTTCTAAGATTTGACTTCACTTGATCGGTAGAGACTTTGGTATCGTTCGGCTACACGTGAGATTGTCCTTGCAACTTGCCGTGAAGCTTACCCCTGGAGTCTTCCACTTCTTACTGCTGACCCGCACTGTACATTTATTTTTAAAAAAATATGGCTTTTAAAATTACACCATTTTACAACATAGACAACACTCCTATTTACCATGTAGATATGGAAGACGGGGTTTTAGGTAAAGCCAATAATAATGGTTCTATAATAATAAATAAAGACGTAGATCCAAATAAAAAAGAAAGTGTAATAGCACACGAAAAAGTACACATTGACCAGATGAAGCGTGGTGATTTAGATTACGACGATCAAAATGTTTACTGGAAAGGTAAAAAATACTCAAGAGCTCAAATGAAAGAAGGGGCTAAAAACTTGCCTTGGGAAGCTGAGGCATATAAAAAAGCAAAATAATTATGGCATTTAAAATAAAAAGATTTATATCACCTCTTCACTTAGAAGAAGATAAAGACAAAAACAAACCAGCTGGAAGTAAAACAAGTAGTAGAATAAAATCAGATGATTCTAAAACTATTAAAAGGCTTAGAAAAGAGTACCCAAAATATGATGTATTTCCTACAAGAAATAAGACTAGTTATACGCTGCGAAGCAAAAAGGGTAGGGGATCATTTACTGTTACTCCTGGTAACAAAAAAAATTAATAAATAGTGAAAAAGATATTAGATTTTTTTAGTACTAAAGTCTTTAAACAAGTTGGTGATGTGGTTGACAACCTATTCACCAGCGAAGAAGAAAGACTTAATGCTAGAAATGCAATATTTAAAGTATTACAAGACGCTCAGTTGGAATTGCAAAAAATGCAGACTGAGATTATTGTAGCTGAAGCTAAAGGTAATTGGTTACAAAGAAGCTGGAGGCCAGTACTTATGTTATCATTTGGCTTTATAATAATATATACTAAATTCATATCACAGTTATCAACATACTTAGTAACACCTGTTTTAGAGCCGCAATTTTGGAGCCTACTAGAAATAGGTATTGGTGGTTATGTAATAGGTAGAAGTGGCGAGAAAATTGTAGACAAATTAGCTCCGGTATTTAAAAAGTAAAAATATTAAAAACAAGTAATAATAATAATAATAATAACCAATTAAATTAAATAAAATGGGAAAATTAACAGATGAACAATTAAAAGCAGTAAAAGAAGGTCAAGGAAAAATCAACGCTATATTAACTGAGGTTGGGTTTTTAGAGGCTAAAAAAGCTGAATTATTAGGCATGAATTTCGAGGCAGTTAAAGAGCTTGAAGAAATTAAGTCGCAGCTAAAAGAAGAATACGGGGATATTACCGTTAATTTAGCTGATGGATCTTTTGAAAAGGTTGAGGCAGAAACAAAAACTCTTGAAATAGCAGAATAATGGATTCTGTTGTAAGAAAAATAAGTATAGGTTCTGATTATAAAACAGACGCCATGCATTACTCTGTAGGGCAAAATGTTTACGGAGGGCATACTATAGACTGTATATTGCACGATGTACAATCTAATTCTTACAGTATTTACATAAAGAAAGGAAACGAGGTTATGCCATGGAAGAAGTTTAATTCTAACATGGCAATATCCGTTGAGTATGATTTAGAATATTAAATGAGAAGCCTATACGATTTTATTGTCAAACCTATTGGCGATAGATACGATAACAAAATAAAGCTTGGCGACGTTACATTAATACTAAACACTAAAATTGAAGACTTTAAGTCTGTAAATAATTTAGCAGTAGTAGTTGAAACACCAAAAGCTTTTAAAACAAATATAAAAAAGGGAGACATCATAATAATACATCATAATGTATTTAGAGTTTTTTATGATATCCGAGGTAATAAGAAAAGAAGTAGATCTCATTTTAAAGATGACTTACACTTTTGTTCAGCAGATCAAATATATTTGTATAAAAACACAGGGGATTGGAAATCATTTGGAGACAGATGCTTTGTAATGCCTTTGAAAAACAAAGACACTTTAAGATCACAAAAAGAGCAAGACCTTATTGGTATACTAAAAATAGGCAATAGTTCTTTAAACGCGCTTAATATCAGCCCAGGAGACACCATAGGCTTTACGCCTGGTAGTGAATGGGATTTTATAATAGATGATCAAAGAGTTTATTGTATGAAATCTAATGATATTGTAATAAAGTATGAACACGAAGGAAACGAAGAAGAGTATAATCCTAGCTGGGCAAAAAGCAGTTGAAGAATTGATTAAAGTAGCTAAAGAAGCTATTGTTGATTCTGGAGATGATATAACAGCTGATAGATTAAAAAATGCTGCTGCTACTAAAAAGTTAGCAATCTTCGATGCTTTTGAAATACTTACTAGAATAGAAGCAGAAGAAGCTTTGTTAAACGATAATCCAAAGGAAGTTAAAGAAGAAAAAGCTTTTAGAGGATTTGCTGAAGGAAGATCTAGGTAATGTACGAACAAACTTTAGTAACAGTATTAAAAGACTATATAAAACCAAAAGTATTAAAAAGGTTAAATAGATATAAGAAGTGGACTTACGGATACAATGAAGAACATGATGTTGTTGTAATTAGTAAGACCGGACAAGTAGGGGAAGTTTACGAAATACAAGGATTAAAAATAGCACTACCTAAAGAAGAAGGTGTTACTGAATTTGAAGGAAACAAGTGGCAATATACTCAATATCCTAAAGAGCTTTCTAAAATTAAATCAGTATTTGATTGGGATGAGTACCCTTCAGATTTTAAAGAAAAGTGGTATGACTATATTGACAAAGAGTTTAAAAGGCGTGAGGAAGGTTTTTGGTTTATTAACAAAGATAAGTCTACTTATATTACTGGCACTCACTACATGTACTTGCAGTGGTCCAAAATTGATGTTGGGCAGCCAGACTTTAGGGAATCAAACAGATTATTCTATATCTTCTGGGAGGCTTGTAAAGCAGATGTACGGTGTTACGGAATGTGTTATCTTAAGAACAGACGGTCAGGTTTCTCTTTCATGGCATCAGGCGAGACGGTTAATCAGGCAACAATATCCACAGATTCAAGATTTGGCATTTTATCAAAGTCAGGACCAGACGCCAAAAAGATGTTTACTGATAAGGTCGTACCCATCTCAGTTAATTACCCCTTCTTCTTCAAACCAATCCAGGACGGTATGGACAGGCCGAAGACAGAACTCGCGTACAGGGTACCCGCGTCAAAGTTTACCCGTAAGAAACTCGACACCAACGAGAAACTACAGGAGATCACCGGTCTCGACACCACGATCGATTGGAAGAACACCGGGGACAACTCGTACGACGGTGAAAAATTAAAGCTACTAGTACACGATGAAAGTGGTAAGTGGGAAAAACCAACAAATATATTAAATAACTGGAGGGTAACTAAAACCTGCTTAAGATTAGGTTCTAGAATAATAGGTAAGTGCATGATGGGTTCAACATCAAATGCTTTAGATAAAGGTGGAGCTAATTATAAAAAACTGTACTATGATTCCGACATTACAAAAAGAAACGCCAATGGACAGACTCGCTCAGGATTATATTCTTTGTTCATACCTATGGAATGGAACTACGAGGGATACATTGATTCTTATGGATTTCCTGTATTCAACACGCCAAAAAAACCAGTTGAAGGGCCTGATGATCAAATAATAGACTTAGGTGTTATTGACTACTGGCAAAACGAAGTTGAAGGTTTAAAAGAAGATCAAGATGGTTTAAATGAATTTTATCGTCAATTTCCAAGAACAGAAGAACATGCTTTTAGAGATGAAGCAAAACAATCTTTATTTAATCTATCTAAGATATATGAACAAATAGATTATAATGCTGATTTAAAAAATACAGCTGTTGTAACTACGGGTAGTTTTCAATGGGAGAATGCCATTAAAGATTCTAGAGTTATATTTATACCTAATAAAGATGGTAGATTTAAAATATCATGGGTACCACCTGTTAATCTACAAAATAGATTTATAATTAAAAATGGTAAAAAATACCCTGGTAATGAGCATTGTGGAGCTTTTGGATGTGATAGTTACGATATATCAGGTACTGTAGATGGAAGAGGTTCTAACGGGTCTTTACATGGCTTAACTAAGTTTAGTATGGAAGACGTTCCACCAGATCATTTCTTTTTAGAGTATATAGCTAGACCACAAACTGCGGAGATATTTTTTGAAGATGTACTAATGGCTTGTGTATTTTATGGTATGCCTATATTAGCTGAAAATAATAAACCAAGGTTGTTGTACCATTTTAAAATAAGAGGCTATAGAGGTTACTCTATGAATAGACCAGATAGACTATATAATAAACTATCAACAACTGAGAGAGAAATAGGTGGAATACCTAATTCAAGTGAAGATATAAAACAAGCCCACGCCGCTGCTATAGAAACATACATCAATACTAAAGTAGGATTAAAAGAAGACGGTTATGGTGACATGTATTTTCAAAGAACACTGGAAGACTGGGCTAGATTTAATATAAATAATAGAACAAAACATGATGCTTCTATAAGCTCTGGATTAGCTTTAATGGCTTGTAATAAAAATAGGTATATACCTAGAGCTAAAGTTCAATTACAGACTGTAGATTTAGGTTTTAAAAAATACGACAATAAAGGCGCTATGTCTAAAATAATAAGATAAATGAGAATACAGACTAATACTAACAGTTCATTTCCAAGCCAAGTAGTAAGTGAGGAAGAAAAATCCAGCTTAGACTACGGTATACAGGTAGGTAGAGCTATCGAAGGTGAATGGTTTCAGGAAGGTAGGGCTGGTAATAGGTATGTTCAATCTTATGCTACTTTTCATAGATTAAGATTATATGCTAGAGGAGAACAAAGTGTTCAAAAATACAAAGATGAATTATCTATAAATGGAGATTTATCTTATCTTAATTTGGACTGGAAACCAGTAGCTGTTATATCAAAGTTTGTAGACATAGTTGTAAACGGCATGTCTAACAAGTTGTATGATATAACTACTTTTGCTCAAGATCCTTTCTCTACAAAAAGTAGAACAGATTATGCTGCTGCTGTAGAAAGAGATATGAACACTAAAGAAACTTTGCAAAACATACAGCAAAATTTAGGTATGGATTTTTCTGCAACTGGAGATTTAGAAGCTTTGCCTCAAAGTAAAGAAGAGCTTGATATTCACATGCAAATGACTTACAAGCAGAACGTTGAAATAGCTGAAGAAGAGGTTATTAACAATGTATTAAGTGCTAATAAGTATGATCAAACAAAAAGAAGAATAGCTTATGACTTAACAGTTTTAGGTATAGGAGCTTCAAAAACACGATTTGATGAGTCTGAAGGAATAAAAATAGAATACGTTGACCCAGCTCGTATAGTTTACTCGTATACAGAAGACCCAAACTTTGAAGACATATACTATGTAGGAGAAGTTAAAGCTATAACTATAGCTGAGTTAAAAAAACAATTTCCAAATATACCAGACGAAGAACTTCAAAAAATACAAAACATGCCGGGTAATTCTCAGTATGTTACTGGCTGGGCGAACTATGATCAGAACACTGTGCAAGTAATGTACTTTGAATACAAAACTTATATTGATCAAGTATTTAAAATAAAGAAAACAGATCAAGGTTTAGAAAAGACATTAGAAAAACCAGACACATTTAATCCGCCAGAAAACGACAACTTCGATAGAGTTTCTAGGTCTATAGAAGTTTTATACACTGGTGCTAAAGTTCTTGGTAATAATTACATGCTGGAGTGGAAGATGGCAGAGAATATGACCAGACCTACAGCTGATACAACTAAAGTAGATATGAATTACTGTATATCTGCACCTAGAATGTATAAAGGTCGTATAGAATCTTTAGTGAGTAAAATTACTGGATTTGCTGATATGATTCAATTAACACATTTAAAGCTACAGCAAGTAATGTCTAGAATAGTACCAGACGGTGTGTTTTTAGATATGGATGGATTAGCTGAAGTTGATTTAGGTAATGGCACAAACTACAACCCAGCAGAAGCTTTAAATATGTACTTTCAAACAGGTTCTATTGTTGGTAGATCACTAACACAAGATGGTGAATTAAATAGGGGTAAAGTACCTATTCAAGAATTATCATCGTCATCTGGTCAAGCTAAAATACAAAGTTTAATTGGTACATACCAATACTATCTACAAATGATAAGAGATGTTACTGGTTTAAACGAGGCAAGAGATGGTAGTGCTCCAGATAAAGATGCTTTACTTGGATTACAAAAAATGGCGGCCAATGCCTCTAATACAGCTACAAAGCATTTATTAGAGTCGTTGTTGTACTTAACAGTTAGAACATGTGAAAATATAAGTTTAAAAGTTGCTGATTTAATACAAAATCCTTTAACTGAAAACTCATTAATAAACTCTATAAGTACATTTAATGTTAAAACGTTAGAAGAATTAATGAATCTACAGCTACATGATTTTGGTATTTATATACAGCTAGAGCCTGAAGAAGAAGAAAAAGCCTTGTTAGAACAAAACATACAAATGGCTTTACAAACAGGTGCTATTGCTTTGTCAGATGCTATTGACATTAGAGAGATTAAAAATAGTAAACTAGCTAATCAGTTTATAAAACTTAGACAAACTCAAAAACTACAAAGAGAGCAAGAACAGCAACAAGCTAATATTCAAGCGCAGGCTCAAGCTAACGCAGAGTCTGCAGAAAAAGCAGCTATGTTTGAAGTTCAAAAACAACAAGCTTTAACTCAGGAAAAAGTAAGTATAGAGCAAGCTAAATCTCAGTTTGAAATACAAAGAATGGAAGCTGAAGCTCAAATAAAAAGAGAGTTAATGGCTGAAGAGTTTAATTATCAAATGCAATTAGCTCAAGCAACTGCAAAAGTTCAACAGCAAAAAGAAAGTGAAATAGAAGATAGAAAAGATAAAAGAGTAAAAATACAAGGAACTCAACAATCTGAATTAATAAATCAAAGACAAAACGATTTACTACCTACTAATTTTGAGTCTGCTGGAAACGATAATCTAGATGGTTTTGGACTAGAGCAGTTTACACCTAGATAAGATTACAAACAATTATTTAATTATATTATATTATGTCAGAAACAAAAACAAATGAACCTGTTAAACAGGAAGGTGATTTTAGTTTGAAAGGAAAATCTAAAAAACCAAAACAATTATCAAAGCAAAACAACGAGATAACTAAGGTTAGTTTAAAAGAACCATTAGTTAATCTTGAGCCAGATGTAACAAAGGTAGTTATACCAAAAGAAGAAAACAATGCCATTCAAGAACAAAGCACAGAGAGCAGCGTGTTACTCGAAGAACAGCCTAAAGTGGGACTGCAAGAAGTGGGACAAGGAAACGAAGAACCCGCTGAAGATGATAAAGCGCAATTGCCGATCCAAGAGGTAACTAATGAAGAAAAACAAGAAATAGCTAAAGTAGTTAAAGAAGCTGTTAGAGATGAAAAAATATTAGGAAAACCTTTACCTGAAAACATCGAAAAATTAGTTTCTTTTATGGAAGAGACTGGTGGAACAATAGATGACTACGTTAGGTTAAACACAGACTACTCAAGCGTAAGTGAAGACGCTTTAATTAAAGAATATTATAAAAAAACAAAACCTTATCTAGAATCTGAAGACATTGATTTAATGTTAGAAGATTATACTTATGACGAAGAGCTAGATGAGGATAGAGATATACGCAAAAAGAAAATTGCGTACAAAGAAGAAGTTGCAAAAGCTAAAAACTTTTTGGAAGAAACCAAGAGTAAATATTACGACGAAATCAAGTTGAGACCCGGCGTAACTCAGGAACAACAAAAAGCTATGGATTTTTTCAACCGTTACAATGAAGATCAAGAAACAGCTAACAGACAGCATGAAGATTTTAAATCTCAAACTGATGACTATTTCAATAACGAATTCAAAGGTTTTGAATTTGATGTTAGTGGAAAAAAGTTTAGGTACGGAGTACAGGATCCAAGTAAAGTCGCAGAAGACCAGTCTAACATTAACAACTTTGTAGGAAAGTTTCTAAACAAAGAAGGTAAAGTAACAGACGCTAAAGGTTATCATAAAGCTTTGTTTATGGCATCTAATGCAGACACTATTATTAATCACTTTTACGAGCAAGGTAAATCAGACGCTACTAAAGATATTATAAGTAAGTCTAAAAATCCTAGCACACAACCTAGACAGGCACAACAAGGTGAGTTTATAAATGGTTTAAAAGTTAGATCTATAAGCGGTCAAGATTCTTCAAAATTAAGAATAAAAACAAAAAAATTTAACTAAAAAATTATTATTATGAGTTTAACTCCTCAATTTGGTGGTTTAATCCCTTCGCAGGCGCAAGAGATTTTAAACAGTAACTACCTACAATTTAACAGTAATGCAGCTGGAGCGCAGAACACAAACAGTTTTGCTCAGCAGTATTTACCAGAAATTTATGAACAAGAAGTAGAGCGTTATGGAAACAGAACGTTATCTGGATTCTTAAGAATGGTTGGCGCTGAAATGCCAATGACTTCTGATCAAGTAATTTGGTCTGAACAAAATAGACTACATATATCTTATCAAGGTGTTGGAGTAGCAAATGCTGCTGGTACGACTAGTACTATTACATTATTCGCTCCTGGAGCAGCTGGATTACAGAATGTTATCTCAATAAATGATACTATTGTGTTTTTAAATCCTGCAACAGGAGAAGAAAGCAAAGCATTAGTAACTGATTCTGGAGCTTACGCTGGATCTGGTCTTGCTGCTGGAGCAATCGTTGTACAACCTTTTGATAATGTTCAAATTGGAGCAGCACTTGCAGCAGTTGGATGTAAGGTGTTTGTATACGGTTCTCAATACCAGAAAGGTCAAAGCATGAATGGTGCTTTTGCTGTAGCTGGAGCTAATCAAGCGCGTATATCTGTTGATCCTCAATTGACTCAATATTCTAACTCTCCTATCATATTAAGAAGCCAATACGTAGTAAATGGTTCTGATATGGCACAAATTGGATGGGTAGAAGTTGCAACTGAAGATGGAACATCAGGATACTTATGGTATTTAAAAGCTGAATCTGAGACTAGATTACGTTTTGAAGACTATTTAGAAATGAGTATGGTAGAAGCTGAGTATAATCAACTACCTGCTGTACCTACTACATCTCCAGGATCTGAAGGTTTATTTGCTGCTATTCAATCACGTGGAAACGTAGAAGTAGGATTTACTGCTGCTGCTGGTTTAGACGAGTTTGATGCTATCTTGAAAAACTTAGATACTCAAGGAGCTATTGAAGAGAATATGTTATTTTTACAAAGACAAACAGCTTTGGATTTTGACGATATGTTAGCTTCTATTTCTGGCGGATATGCTGGAGGTACTGCTTTTGGATTATTTGAAAACTCTGAAGAAATGGCTTTAAATTTAGGTTTCTCTGGATTTAGAAGAGGTTCTTACGACTTCTACAAGACTGACTGGAAATACTTAAACGATGCATCTACGCGTGGAGGAATCAATGGTATAAACTCTGTTGAAGGAGTATTAGTACCTGCTGGAACTTCTACAGTTTATGATCAAGTATTAGGAACTAACATCAGAAGACCTTTCTTACACGTAAGATATAGAGCTTCTCAATCAGATGATAGAAGAATGAAATCTTGGTTGACTGGTTCTGCTGGTGGAGCACAGACATCTACTTTGGATGCTATGGAAGTAAACTTCCTATCTGAAAGATGTTTGATTACTCAAGCTGCTAACAACTTTGTATTATTCAAAGGAATCTAAGATTCAACAAATGTAATTCTTACCCTCGTTGTAACTACGGGGGTAACAATTACCCTTATATGACACTAGCCCCTTACTATTATTATTAATAGGCTATTGTCACACTTACAAACTATTTAATTATATTATATTATGGCTGCAAAAAAAGCACCAGCAAAGAAAGTTGAGGTTGCTCCTCAGCAAAAAGTAGTGGTAGAAACCCCTACAAAAAAACAACCAGCTAAACCAAGTTGGGAAATAAAAGATAGAGTATATTACTTAAAAGGAAATAAATCACCTTTAACTTTAACAATACCAGGGAAACATACAAAGAAACATTCTTTGTTATATTTTGATCCTAAAAGCGGTAAACAAAGAGAAATAAGATATGCTACAAACCAAGACTCACCACTAGTTGATGAGCAAAAAGGAGAATGCACTTTAGGGCACATTAGATTTATGGATGGAAGCTTAAAGGTTGGTAAAGAACAAAAAAACTTACAACTATTGTTAAGTTTATACCACCCATTAAAAGGAAAACTATATGATGAGTTTAGTGCGGTTGAACAAGCTGAAGATGATTTAGATATTTTGCTATTGCAAAACGATGCTGTAAACGCAGCAAGAAACATAGACATAGATCAAGCTGAAGCAATAATGAGAGTAGAGATTGGATCTGAGGTTAGTAAGATGAGTTCTAAGGAGCTTAAAAGAGATCTACTTATGTTTGCTACAAGAAATCCTGCTTTATTTATAGAGCTTGCAAATGATGAGAACGTGCATCTTAGAAATGTAGCTATTAGAGCTCAAGAAGCTGGAATAGTTGCTTTATCTCAAGATCAAAGAACGTTTACCTGGGGGTCTAATGGAAGAAAACTAATGACAGTTCCTTTCGATGAAAATCCTTATTCTGCTATGGCTGCTTATTTTAAGACTGATGAAGGTGTTGAAGTATTTAGATCTGTAGAGAAAAACTTAGATTAACATGTAATAATATATACCGGCTACACTATGTGGTCGGTTATATTATAATAAAAAAACAAAATAATGGCTATAAACGTAGATTTAGTTTATAAAACTGTGTTGCTAATACTTAATCAGCAACAAAGAGGATATATAACTCCAGATGAATTTAACAAAGTTGGTAATCAAGTGCAACAAGGAATATTCGAAAAGTATGCGAGTGACCTAAATCAACAGCTTCGAATTCCAGAAAACGACAGCGAGTATGCCAATCGAGTAACAAATCTTGAAGAAAAATTAGAATATTTTAAATTAATCGCAGCACCTACTTTTGCTGTAGATCACTTCACAACAGGTTCCTTACCTAATTTTTATAGGCTAGGTAGTGTTATATATAAAGACGCTACTTTAGTTCAAATGGTAGAGCGTAATGATTTTTATTTAATACAAAAATCTCCATTAACAGCAGCTACTACATCTCAACCTATATTTTTATACGAACAAAACAAATTGTTTGTATCTCCTTCAACTATAACTACGGACATTAAAGTATCGTACCTTAAAAAGCCAGCTCAAATAAACTGGGCATATACGGTTGGGGGCTTAGGTCAATTTCTTTATGATGCAGCTAATTCTGTTAATTTTGAAGTCCATCCATCAGAAGAGGTAGATATTGTAATGGGTATACTTTTATATTCAGGTGTTATAATACAAGACCCTACTATTATACAAGTAGCATCTCAAAAAATACAACAAGAAGACATAAACGAAAAATCATAATAAAACATGGGATTAATAACTGAAAGTAATCAACAGTACTATGCAGGCTCTCAAAGGTTTCTATCTGCAGCCGGCCTTGGTCAGTCATTTACAACTACATTTGATACTGAGTTAGTTTTAGGTAGCAGTGATCCTTTACAAACTAACTATGCTTTAAATAATTTTAAATTATATACAGCTTTACCAGGTGTTTTAACATACACTGAATACATACTACCATATACGGTTGCTAACAATATAATAACCATAAACGGAAACTTAACAGCTAACACAAGTATAGTAGTTCAATTAAAATCTTTAAACGGAGGTCAGTATGGAAATAGAGATGCCTTTGGCCAAGCCGTTGAAGACAATTATGACAGTTACTCTTACATAAAATTAAACGATATTATAAATAACTTTCAAGTAGCCTACGTGGGTACAGGTAAATTAATACCTAGCTGTAAAAGAACAGATATTATATTTCATGCTAAAAGAGGTTTGCAAGAGTTTAGTTATGACACATTAAACAGTGTAAAGTCTCAAGAATTAACTATACCACCTAGCTTAAGTGTTATTATACCTCAAGACTACGTTAACTATGTTAAAATGTCTTGGATAGATAACATGGGTATTAAAAGACCTATATACCCAGCAAACAATTTAACTATAAATCCTTATTCAACACCTCTACAAGACAATTTAGGAATACCTACTCAAGATAACTTTGGAGAAAATACAGAAGGTACTTCAATAACAGAAGAAAGATGGGCTAAAGCTAATGACAACTTAATAAATGGTAGAGATATAATAGATGATTCTGCGTTTGCTTTTGATGCTTATGGAAGATTTGACGGTTTAGATAGAAGTCTTGGTCAACAATATGGTATAGATCCACAGTATGCAAACATGAACGGTTGGTTTACTATAAATCATAGAGAAGGAAAATTTTCTTTTTCAAACGATTTAGTTGATAAGTTAATAGTTTTAGAATACATTTCTGATGGTCTTGCTTATGATTTAGAAACTAAGATACCAAAGATGGCAGAAGAAGCTCTATACGCTCATATAAGTCACGCTATAATAGCTTCTAGAATAAATCAACCTGAATATATAGTTAGAAGATTAAAGCAAGAGAGAAGCGCTAAATTAAGAAATGCTAAAATAAGATTATCTAATATTAAATTAGATGAAATAGTTCAAACAATGAGAGGTAAATCTAAATGGATTAAACACTAAAATTAAATGGCTGAAATTAAAAATACTTTTCTTAAAGGTAAAATGAATCAAGATCTTGATTCTCGTATTATTCCTAATGGTGAATATAGAGAAGCTAGAAACTTATCTATAAGTAGATCAGAAAGTTCTACAGTAGGTGAGTTTGAAAATGTTTTAGGTAATACAGCTATATCTAGTTTAACAGCCATTGGAGCATCCGCTACAACTGAAATAATTGGACAACTAATTGATGAAAATAGCAATGTAGCATACTTTTTAGCAACAGACCATAATTCTTCTGCCGGTGTTAGAGCTACTGCAGCAAATAATTGTTATATAGTTAAAGTAAATTTATCTGTAACTGTAATCACTAATCCTATAATTTTAGTTCAAGGATTCTTTTTAAATTTTAATAAAAGTTTTCCAGTAACAGGTATAAATTTAGTTGAAGATTTATTATTTTGGACTGACAATCTTAATCAACCTAGAAAAATAAACGTTGCAAGAGCTCTTGCTGATGCAACTCATTACACTACTGAAGAGCAAGTATCTGTAGCTAAATACGCTCCTTTTGAGCCTATATTAGTTATGGAAAGAGTTCAAACTAGTTTAACTGCGGCTGTAAATAACTCGGCGACTATATTAGTAGCAGACTTAACAGGAATAAAAGTAGGAGATATAATTACTAAAAAAAATAAAGTTACTGAAACTTCTATACCTGGATTAGTTACAGTTATAGGTATACCGGGGACTGCAAATACTTTAACATTATCAAACGCTATTACATTAGCAAATGCCACAGATGTTGATTTCACAAGACCTAGCATGACTAATAAGCAAGATTTTGAAATGGCTAATCATTCTTCTGGTACTGTTACCGTTGTTAATCCAGGAACGATAGGAGCTACATACACTATAGGTCCTGGTAATGGTAATAATGATATAAGTAACTTTATTTATGGAGGTAAAAACGGTATACCTAGAATAGGAGATTTAGTAAGCGGCAATGGCGTTAATGCAGATACTACTATAGTTAGTGTAGATGTAGTTAATCAGTATAAAAACCCTACAAATTCATCAATCCCTGAAAACTTTCAAACATATCAAGATATAACTGTTACTCTAAACAAGGTTACAGCTCTTTCTACAGGAGACACTATATCAATAAGTGATAACCCTAATTATGACCCTACTTGGAGTGGAGACAAAAAAATTTTAGAAGATAAATTTGTAAGATTTAGCTATAGATTTAAGTTTGAAGATAATGAGTATTCATTAATGGCACCATTTAGCCAGGTAATGTTTATTCCGCAACAGTACGGTCAATTCGGTGGTGGAGCATTTTCAGATGAAGAAGATATGGATAACACGTACAAGTCTACTATATTAGCTTGGTTTGAAAATAATATAAATAATATACTATTAAAAATACCAATGACTAGCGCAACTGCTGGTGGAGTACGATCTGGTCTTCATATAGAAGAAGTTGATATATTATACAAAGAGTCTGATGCATTAGCTGTTAAAGTTCTAGAGACTATAGACCTATCTTCATTGAATCAAACCAATACATTTCCTTCAATATCTTTTAAAGATGCAGCTCATAGTAATGCTGATGCAAACAATGTTGTCCAGGCTGTTACTAAATATTTTTTAGATTATGATTACAGCTCTATAAAACCATATAAAACTTTACCAAATGATCAAATAACTAGAGTATCAGACAAGGTGCCAATAAAAGCGCTAGCTCAAGAAGTTATAGGTAATCGTGTTGTTTACGGTAACTATTTAGATAGGCATACAAGTCCGGCTTTTATAGACTTTAGCGCCTATGCAAGTAATAAATCTACGCGTTACGATAATTATACTCAATTTCCAAATCATCAATTAAAGCAAGACAGAACTTACCAAGTTGGTTTTATTTTATCAGACATATATGGTAGACAGTCAGATGTTATACTTTCTTCACGTGATGGAACTGCAAATGCAGGCTCTACCGTTTTTAATCCATACAATGATTTACAGCTTCAACAACAATCACCAATAGTAAATTGGTTAGGTAATGCTTTAAATGTAACATTATATACAGCAATATCAGGTACAGGTACAGCCGGGGAGCCTGGAATATATGACGCAGTTAATAATCCGTTAGGTTGGTATTCTTATAAAATAGTTGTTAAACAAATGCAGCAAGAATATTACAACGTATATCTTCCTGGTTTTGTTAATGGTTACCCAATACGTGAAGTAGTGGATTCTGAAAAAGATGTTAGTTTTTTTACAACGCTGCAAGGCGATAACGTTAATAAAGTACCTAGAGATTTAGCTGAAGTAGGTCCCAATGACAGAGAATTTACAACAAGTGAAAACTTAATAGTAAGGGTCAATAATCCTACAATAAATAATAAAACAATAGCAAATCCTACTTATCAGCAAGATAGAGCATGGAACACTCAGTATTATCCGTTGGGTATACAACAAGAAATAACCCAAATAAGTACAATTAGGGATTTTGAAATACAAGCAATACCATTTAAAGCAGATGTTGCAAAAGGAGAATACGGTGAGTCTAGTATATTACAGACATATAATTATGAAGGTGGAGATTCAGCTAATCCAATACAAAGTATTAATGAAGTTCCAGAGCCTACAGGTGCGATACCTTGGGGAAGAACTGGTCCAGATGCTACTTTTTATAATGGAGATTCAAATCCTTTTGTGTTTAAAGGAGAACAATCACAAAATAAAAACAACCCTATAGGCGCCAAAGTATTTCTTAATTCTGTTAATGCAATACCGCCTCTTGAAACACAGTTATCAATGGTACCTTTTTTATCAGTAGCTGAAACCAGGCCAGTAGAATCATTATTAGATATATATTGGGAGACATCGTTGTCAGGTAGTTTAATAAATCTTAATTCTTTAGTAAACACTCAAAGCGACGGTATAGTAAGTAGTAATTTTGAAGCGGCTAGTTTTTCAGAAAACATAGGAGCTGGAGAAATTATAGGTTTTGGATTTAACTTTTTAAATGAAGTTGGGCAATTTGTTCCGGCTTCGCAGGTTACATTGAATTCTATAACTGTAACTAACGGTGCGGGTACTGTTTTACCTTCTACAACTTTTACAATTACTAAAAATACTCAGCAAACCTCTTTTGTAATAAAAGCAGGAAATTCTAATTTCTTCTATAGCGAAAGCATTTTAAACAATGCATTATTAGGAACTTATAATATAGAGGTGGATGTTGATTTTAACAGTATAAATACTGTTCTTACTTTAGCACCATTAACATTAACAAATATTGCTCCAACAATAGATGCTTTTACACAACCAACACCAACTCCAGCTGTAGGAACTATAATAACATTGACTGGTAAAAACGGTAGCGCTGATGCAACAGTTAATACAACAGAGCTTAATTGGTCAATAGTTTCAATTAGCCCTGTAGAAACTCCTGCTAAAATTCAAATAAACGCAACAACTGGTGAATTATCTAATGATGCTATTTTAACAGACGCTACTTTTTATAGTATAAGCGTTAAAGCTACTGATTGTAATGGAAATGGATTAGATAGTGCACCTAGGTCTGTAGAATTTCAAATTGGGTCTGCCGCTGGTAATCGTGTTAACGCTGCTTTATGTCAAGGATGGCAAGGATCTGCATTTACAGGTTGTGGTGAAAGTTTAGGTGTTGTTTTTTCGGGATCTAGATTTACACCTTTAGCTGTGCCCACATCTTCAGTAACTGTTGGAAGTGTTACATATCCAGCTAACAATGCGGTTAATAGTTATAACGTTCTTGATAAAAATCAAAGTTCAGGGAGCGGATTCGAACCAACAGTAAATCATACTACAGGAGCTTTAGAGCAAGGAACGCTGTATATAACACCAACATTGACAAATGTAGGTGGTACTGGAACGGAAGATGACACTGTTACTTTTACAATACAATTTAAAAGCTCTTCAGGGGGAGGATGGGTTCAAGCTGTCGATACAAGTTCTGCTACAGTTAATAATGTAGTATTACAAGTAGCTAATAATGCAACAGTAGACAGTAAGCACGTGTTTGATGCTGTTGGAGAGTACAGAGTTTTAACAACCACTATAACGGGAGGTATGTGTAGCCTAGGTCAGTCAGGTACGTCGTTAAAGGTTAACTTTGGAGACGAAAACTTTAGTAGTTGCGCCGGAGCACCAGCATAGGTAATAAACAAAAAAAACAAGTAATTAATATAATATGTCAATAACACTAGAAGTAGGATACTTTAATTCCTTTTACTTAAAGAGAATAGCTGATATACCGGTACCAGTAGGACCTATAATTCAAAGTGTTGGTGGTGGAATATCATTTCCAGATCCAACAGCTATTCCATATCCTTGGGTAGCTCCATCTACTTCTACGATAGAAGAAGATTGGTATATTGAAGAGTCAAGAATACGAGGTGGTTATAACAATACTTCAACTGATTTAGGCGTAAAAGCATATATAGTAGAAGATAATGATGCTCAACAACGAAGATCAAGTTCATTAATATATTCTGGAATATTTAATTCTAGAACAGGTGTAAACCAATCTAATCAATTTAGTGTTGCTGAAGAAATAACTAGAAGTGTTGATCCTATTAGTGGTAGTATACAAAAGCTTTATGCTGAAGATACTAACTTAATTATATTCCAAGAAGACAAAGTAAACAGAGCTTTAATAGATAAAGACGCTATATACTCTGCTGAAGGCGGCGCGATTACAACAACAGCTAATTTAGTTATTGGTCAAATAATAGCTTATGCTGGTGAATACGGTATATCTACAAATCCAGAATCATTTGCTGTTTACGGGTATCAAAAATACTTTACAGATAGAAACAGAAATGCTGTACTTAGGTTATCAATGGATGGCATTACTGAAATATCTAGCTACGGTATGGTTGATTTCTTTAGAGATAAGTTAGCAACTGTTAGTTCTACTGGTAATATAGTAGGTGCTTATGATATATATAATAAAAACTATGTAATATCGTTACAAAACGCGGATAATACTTACAATACATTAAGCTTTGAAGAAGCTACTAATGGTTGGGTTAGTTTTTATGATTACAAACCAACAACTGGATTTAGTTCTCAAGGTAAGTTTTTTACAACAAATGGAACATCTATTTGGGAACATTACGTTTTAGAAACAAAAGCTGCACCACCCGCTCCAGTGCTTAGAAATTCATTTTATAATGCTGCTAGTTTACCTTCAACATTGAAGTTTGTTTTTAATCCAGATCCAACAAGAGTTAAAACGTTTAACACTGTTAACTACGAAGGATCAAACGGATGGGAAATTACATCTTTAGTATCAGATAAAACAGGCGCGCAACCTGCTATTCCTGCAGTTACTGATGGGTTGTTTGTAGAAGACACTTCTCAAAGAATATGGAGTTATGATGAAGGTCTTTACACGGAGGGTGGAATTTCTTATAGAGCAGGGTTTGATAGAAAGCAAAATAGATATGTGGCTGCTATAAAAAATAGTTCAACTATACCAATAGCTGGGCAAGTTTTAATTGGACCTGATAATACAGGAATAAAAGCTTATTATACTACAGTAACAATAAAAACAGATGCAACAACATTCTTAGGACAACCAAAGCAGTTATTCGCAGTGGGATCAACATACGGAAGATAAAACATTAATTAAAAAAATATAAATTATGCCAATACCATTAGCAGTACCTTTAATAGCAGCTGGCGCTCAGATTCTAGGAGGTATTTTAGGAGGAGGAGCAGCTAAAAGAAGAGAGAAAGCCGCTAGAAGAGAAAAAGCACGTCTTAATAGAAAATTAAACTATTTAGAAAACAATAGACAACCTATAACAGATCCTTATGCTGGTATTTCAAGCTTAGCTGGACTAGCAACTGATCTTAGTAGTCAATTAACTAACAACATGGCTAACCTAAGTGTAGCTACACAGGCTGCTGAAATGGAGATAGAACAAGCTGATATATCTCTAGCAAATACTTTAGACACATTAAGAGCTACAGGTTCTGGCGCAGGTGGTGCAACCGCCTTAGCTCAAGCAGCTTTGTCGAGTAAAAAAGGTGTATCTGCTAGTATAGAAAAACAAGAAGCTCAAAACGAAAAGCTTAGAGCCCAAGGAGAGCAACAGCTGCAAGAACAAAGGATGGCTGAACAACAGAGACTTCAAGGTATTCAAATAAGTGAAGGACAAAGAGTTCAAGGCGCTAGAGCTCAAGGCGCAGCTTTTGTATTTGGTGCTAAAGAAGATAGAGAAATGCAGAAATTAGACAGAGTATCTGCTCAGCTATCAGGAGCTGAAGCTAGGCAAGCACAAGCGAGTGCTGATAGAACAGGTGCTATTACAGGAATGGTTAGTGGTTTAGCTTCTGTAGGTAGTTCTTATATAGGCGCACTAGGTGGTTAGTAAATTTAATAAAACAAAAGATGAGTTATAGAAATCCAGAACAAGTTGTAGATACGCAGTCAGGCCAATACATTAGGCAAATGCAGCAGTCAGTAGCTAGTTCGTTTGAAAAATTATCAAATAAGATATCAGCTGAAAACAAAGAAAGAGCTAGAAAGAACGAGATAATGGTAAGAGAAGCTGAAAAAAGATCTGAAGC